>JAESFO010000117.1_pt1 | contig 231783 bp, 191 predicted proteins | sample 9269421 | NCBI WGS metagenome assembly JAESFO01 (sample SAMN14502839, study PRJNA617101) | algae metagenome | isolation source: Nostoc desertorum CM1-VF14 and co-occurring heterotrophs from rocky... | place: USA: Clark Mountains, San Bernardino, California | collected 2000-06-05 | reverse complement strand
GGGCTAACCTGGGTATGGAAGTTATGCACGAGCGTAACGCTCACAACTTCCCCTTAGATTTGGCTGCTGGTGATGTTGCTCCTGTCGCAATGAGCGCTCCTGCTATCAACGGTTAATTCTGAAGTTTCGCTAAATCTGAAAGCGCTCTCCCTTTAGGGAGGGCGCTTTTTAGTTTCAACAATATTACTAACAATGAAATAGTGATGATAATACTTTTAAATCATCACCACTCATGTCATGGCATAGGATGAAAAAGAAGATCGGGTAAAAAATAGTTAAAAACCGCCCAGGTAGAGAAGGCAATTGATATAGAAATAACGGCAAGAACAGGAGCAAGAGAAAGGTACTTAACGAAATAGTCTTTTTGGTCGTTTGATTTCTGCATATAGCACTCTCTAAAGAATTTAAGAATTAATTTGAACTAGCACAGCTAAACAATAATTTAGTTGTTATGTAGTCTACTTTACAAAAAACAACTTTGTTAGCGTTGCCTTTGGAAACTCCTATTCTATATAGAATTCCAAGTTCAAGTTTTTCCTACAATTTCAATAATAAGAATTAATATTTCACTATGCCTCTAACCAAAGACTCGATAAATATTAAATTAATTAGTAATCTGAAATACAAAAAAATATCTGTTATTACTTCAGGGAATTTAGAGAAACTTAGTTGGAGACTTGACTCAAAGAGAAGAGTATTGATACCTTGGTCATCTTTGAATATATGAATCAGATGTGTTTTTATACAACTGCTGCGACATCATTAAATCCTACTCGCTCTGCTTCAGCGCTTTGTGGAGGTGCTATTCCCGGATTATTAGAACCAGGATGTTTGCAATGCTGATATCCCCAACTTTTTAAAAAAGTTGGGGATATTGTTGTTTATGAGTATTTTAGTGTTAGTCTACTATCGGTGTAAGATAATGCACGATCGCTTCTGCTGTTGGCAAATTAGTTGCCAGTAAAACTTGATTAATAGTGCATAATCTGATCAGCGCTTCTTCATTTGCTTGACCAAGCTGTGGTTGCAGCAAATCTCTCAGAAAAATAACTGCTAAAATTTCACCTGCTCCAACTAATGAAGCAATTGTTTGATATCCTCCAGAAGTTGGTGCGGGGGTTTGTTGACTAATAGTTATCCCTGCTTGTTTCTGTAAGACTTCGCTAACCGATGGCCAGGTAATTGTAAAGCTTTGTGAGAAAAATTCTTGATGCTGAGAAACAAATTCAGCAAGTTCTGATTTTTTGCTTTCGTGAGCGATGAGTACTATGTTTCTTTCAATAATCACTTGCGGAGGCTCATTTACATTTGTTTCTTCTGGAGTTTCATCAGATTGAGTCGCTTCTACTTCAGAAACCTCTTCAAGAGTTGGACTAATGCTCTCAGTAGCTCCACTCTCTATTGTTTCCAAAGATTGGATATCAGCTAAGTCAGAGACTTCACTGACTGGAACATCATCAACATCTATAATCACTTCTTCAGTACTTGTGTTGCTCAAATCTTCCCCAAGGGTATTATCATGCTCTGTCAATGCTTCAGAAATTTCACTTCCTGTTTCATCAACAGCAAAACTAGGTTCTACTTCGTCAACTTCTGCACTGTCTTCTGCTGTCAATGACGTATCCAAACTTACCAACCCCTCACTGTCATTCTGTCTAACTTCGCTTAATGTTTCTTGCGGCTGAATGTCCTCGTCTTCAGTAGCTCCGTTGACAAACTCGCCAAAATTTGCACTAACTTCTTCCGCGACTGGTGTATTTAAATCTACTATTTCACTTTCGTTATAAGTAGCTTCGGGAGCGATACTCTCGTCCTCAGATACTTGGTGGAAAATATCACGCGGCTGCACGAAGGTGACTTCTGCTTCTAGTGCTGCTTCAAACTCTGTATCCTCATCAGAGGTAGATTCTGAAATGGTGCTCTGTGCAGAAACTTCGCCGAAAATATCACGCGGCTGTACGAAGGTGACTTCTGCTTCTAGTGCTGCTTCAAATTCTGCATCTTCATCGGAGGTAGCTTCGGGAATGGCATTTGTATCACGGTGTTGTACGAAGGTAGATTCTGCTGCTAGTGCTGCTGCAAAGTCTGCATCCTCATCGGAGGTAGCTTCTGGAAGAAAACTTTCCTCTTCAGGAGTTTCAATGATGTTTTCAGGTGCAGCGATCGCATCATCAGCTACAGTAAAAGGAACTTCTGAGGCTTCGCTGACTTCTGGTACTTCTACTTCCTCAACATCGGCGCTCACTTCTGCTGCAACTGATGTCTCGAAATCCACAGCTTCATCACTAACATCGTGTGGAACTTCGCTAACAGCTTCTGGTGACTGAATAATATTTTCAGGGGTACTTATCTCAACAACCGAGATAATATCATCAGGTTGAGTAGAAATTTCTGAGGTTTCGCTGCTTTCTACAGAAACAAGATTAAGTTCAGGTGTTTCTAATTCTTGGTTAATTGGCGCTGAAACTTCGTTGGCTACCTCTGGTACTGGATTAGCAACGTTGGCAACGCTGACATTTTCAGGCGATCGCGGTCGAGAAAATAATGAAGGGTCTATAATCCTAAATACTGTCTCTGGTTGCTCATAGGCGGGAGCAACAGCTTCCAAAATCAAAACGTAATCTGCAATCCTGATAACGTCTCCATCGCTCAAAGAATATAATCGATCTTTTTCAGCCTGTTTCCCGTTGAATATTGAACCATTTCTGCTGCCAAGATCAGAGAAGTAGTAATTTCCACCTTTAACAAAAAACTTAGCATGTACCCGACTGATATCAGGACTGTCTAGAAGTAAATCAGAATCAGGAGAACGGCCTATTAGCCATTCTCCTCTTGTTGTACTTTCTGGGGTAAGGTCAACTTCATTGACTTCACTTAGATTTGGTGAGTAGCTAACTTTTACTTTCATATTAATTTTTGGTTAATTTTATTGATTTCTGCCACCCAGCGCTGACGGGTAGCGTGTTCTAAATTTAAAATATCATCTTGTGACCAGTGAAAATGATAAGCAATAAATGCTACCTCCTCATACAAGGTATCAGAGGGGTAGCTTACGGCTCCCCCGCTAGTTCTAGCTCCACTAAAAATTGAGTATTGCATTGGGGACATTGTGTCGGAATGTGTACATTTCCTTGCTGATTGATTCGATTGTAAAATTCTCGGAGATAGGCAATGTCATGCAGGAGCAGTTCTTCGAGTAAATCGGGGCTAACAGAGTTGAGACTGCCTAAGCGAGTAATAACCTGTGCAAGCATTACCAATATGTCGTAAGCCGGATTTTCCTGAACTCTGCGTTCTTGTTGCACCAAAATTTCATCTTTGGCGGTGGCTAAACGCATCACCCCATGACGATGTATTCGCTGTTTACTATCAGTCAACCCTCTAGGAAGAGTAAAGGCAAATTCTGTGCAGAGAGTATCCTTTTGACGGCGCATAGGTAATTTAGTTTGGAAATTGGGCATTGAGAGTTGGGCATAGGCCATTGGGTATAGGGTATTGGGGAAAGAATTCTTATAGGTTCTAAACTCCTAACTCTTAACTCCTAATTCCTAACTACCCATTCCCCATTCTCCAATTTAATTATGAAGAAGTGCTTCGGGAGAATTTACTGTCAAAGAAGAACAGCCCTTCTTTAGTAGTTAATAGAGGCCTTTCAGTTCACCTCACAGCCACTTCTGCCGCTACCGGTGGTAAATTTGTCAACGCACTTTTGACAATGCCTGCGATCGCAACTCGCCTAGTTAGAACTAAACTGTCACCATCACGAGACAATTGATTTCGCAGATGGAAAATTCGCTCCCAAACCAAAGGTACTGGAGTCGGGTCTGCTCCCTCTTCCCTTCGATTACCAGGATAGCTAAACTCAATTTGCTCTGTACTGGTAAGTGAGGTTCCTCCAGCTAGAATTTCGGCTAAAGTTTGAAGAACGAAGATAAGCATGAAGGTGCTCTGCTGGTAGCTAATTCAGATGCATCTACAATATATGTATCAGTCTTCTAAAGTGAATTAGACTTTTGTCGATATTTTGGGATTGGGCAGAAGAGGCAGAGGGGCAGGGAGAGGGGTGCAGAGGAGAGAACATTCCTCTCCTCTGCACCCTCAGAATATTGAGGGATCTGGACAATATTAAATTTTAAAAAATCCGAAAAGCGGCAACTTCAGTTTGTAGATTAGTCTAGAGCAGTTCTTAATTAGATGCACTACATTTTTTCTTCTGGGGTAGGAAAAGATGTTCACCTTAGTAGTCTCTCAAGCCAAGGAGTAAAGCTTTACCACAGCCAAGATTTATCGAAGTGTTACAAATAATAACTACTACATAACTATATATATTTAGAAACATTTAGAAAAGTGATAAGTTCCTGTGAATATAAATTTGATCATTATTTGTACGAATTATCTAACCAGATAACTTAACAAAAAAATAAACATTAGTGCCACTGCGTAATTTTATACTGTTCACCAGAAAAGTAAAAATATTTGGTTGCAAAAAGCGAGTGAAGCTATGACACTAGGCTTTTCTATACAAGAACTAGAGAATGGCTCGTCGAATTACTTGAGTTCCTCAGACATCCAAAGCTTTTGTCAGCTAGAGTCTGAGCAACTAACTAGTCAGTATCCAATTTTTTTTGCTCGGATTGTCTATCATGATAACTTGCTGAAAAATCATCAGGAAATTATCCACTATGGTCAAGACCAAGCTCCTTTTTCACAAAAAACTCTAGCTTACTTGCGCTCAGAAATATGGCTTACAGATTTTCCACTTGCTTTGACTTTACATGAATTTCAACTTAAGGACCTTTCATCTATTTCTTACATTTGCCCCATAGCCTATAGAAATCAAAAACCTGAATATATTCAAATCCTTACTCATGAACCTCTGTCAAAAAGCTTGCAATTGTACGTAAAACGCTCTGCTATGCTCTTGAGTAAGTATGTAGATATTTACTTAGACTATAGAAGACAAAAAACGGAAATTCAATTACTGGAAGATATACTGCATCGAGTAGGTCATCAATTGCGTAATTCTCTAGGACTTATAGGATTATATGTACATAATTTATGCTTAGGGTTAGAGAATAGCGCTTGGCAAGAGCAAGCGACAATCATCGGCGAAAGTATCCAAGATTTAGATACTAATTTAAGTGAGCTTATTGATTGTGGACAAGGTACAAAATTAAGAGTAACATTTCAAGATTTAAGAAGTTTAATAGTTGAAAGTGTTAAAAATTTACAACCTCTAATTAATCAGAAAAAAATTAAAATATCGATTCCCGATACATCGACAAAGCTGAAGATAGACAGATTGCAAATGAAACAAGTATTTGATAATATCCTTAGCAACGCTGTTCATTTCAGTCCTAATTCAGGAACTATTACCTGTAGCTGGCAAGTTTTTCAAGATGAAGTTTTAATTAAAATTTCAGATCAAGGTCCAGGATTATCTAAAGAAGATTTGCAAAAGATATTTACTCCATTTTATTCCCGCCGGAGAGGAGGTACAGGACTGGGCTTAACTATTGCTAAAAAAATTATTCTGGATCATCAAGGAAGTATCTGGGCACAAGTTTTATCAGAAAGTGGAGCGCAATTTTCTATGATTTTGCCTCGAACAAGGATCATAAATTAAATCGTAATTCGTAATTAAAAATATGGCTAATGATAATAAACTTTCAGTTCTGTTGGTCGATGACGAAGAACGGTTTCGTCAAGGGTTACGGACTCTATTGAGTTTTTATAGTGTTAATTCTGCCTTACCTGTAGAAGTTATCGGTGATGCAGATTCTGTTGACCAGGTTTTAAAATTTACAGCCCAAAAGTGTCCAGATTTAATTTTGTTGGATATGCAATTGAAAGGATGTGATGGAATTACAGTTTTGACACGTCTGAAAGAAACTGCTTACACTGGCAAAGTTTTAGTATTATCGGCTCATCAAGAAGACGGCTGGATTTTTAAAGCAATGCAGGCGGGAGCCGCAGGTTATGTGTTTAAAAATCGTGTGGCAACACAATTGTGTGAAGCTATTGACACAGTTACAAAGTCGGAAATTTATCTACCTTCAGAAGTTGCCAGTCGATTTTTCCGGTTTTTTCAGGCTTACTCAGATTCTTATGTGAAAGCATGTCATCAGGTGCATTTAACAGAAAGAGAAAAAGAAGTTTTATATTGGTTAACTCAAGGCGCTTCTAATGAAAAAATTGCTAAACATTTATATGTAACAGTTGCGACTGTGAAGGCGCATCTCACAAGTATTTTTGAAAAATTGAAGGTTACTAGCCGAACTCAAGCGATAGTGGCTGCCCTCAAGTTAGGATTAGTTCACGCTTGATAGCTGTTTGAATTTTGAATTTTGAATTGCTTATATGCCTTCATTTGAATCTTTTTATCAACAATACCCCTGTTCGTATAATTCTCCCTTAAGTTGCGATCGCCCTTTCCAAACGGCGCAGCAAATCAAGGGCGCTAAGTTTTGCTTGGAATGTGGTTTTCCAGCAACTTTACCGCAGGAGGCTGAGATTAAAGGGAATCAAGGAACTTATCAAATAGCTAGTTATGTCGGTGTGCGGGGTTTAGGCCGCTTATACTCAGGTATCCAACTCAAGGACAAACAGCCTGTAATCATCAAAGAATACCTGCTACCCAATCGTAGTTTTAATGAAAACGAGGCTCAAAAGCGCAAAGAAACTTTTAAACGGGTGGGTGGGGTAAGTTTAGCTGATAGTAGAATTCAAAACTTCCGTCTTGTAGAAACTCAAGAAGCGATCGCAGACGAAAAAGGAGAACGCTGTTATTTAATTATTAAAGGAGTAGAGTCATCCCAAACTTTAGGGAAATATCTCATAGAGAAGGGAGCAATGACATCTCTAGATGTACGTGAAGTACTAAATCAAGGTTTACAAACTCTCCAGTTTCTCCACACCCAAAAGCTGCGTTTCCCTTCAAATCAAACACAACTGGGTATATCTCATGGCAACATTAATTTAGATAGTACCTTAATTAAGGTAGAAAATAATCAAACGTTTTCTATATACTTTTGTGATTTAGCTATCTGGGAAAACTTATTTATTCCACCCATTATTGCTCAACCTGCGCCCACCAAACCTGAGCAAGATTTAGAATCGCTAGGATTGCTAGCCTTTTATTTATGGGTAGGGCGGACGACTAATTTTTTAACAAACCAGCCTCTTGATCCTAGAGATAATCAACAATGGCCAAATACTGATAGCCATTTAAAGCAGTTTATTTATCGTTTAATTGGGCTAGAAGCTCCTTTCGAGAGTGCAGAAGCGGCTCGTCAAGCACTACTACAACTTCCCAAAGAAGATCATGCGAAAAATTCAGTGCAATCGTCGGCTGTTTCTCAAAAAATAGAAAAGCGTTTGCCAATGCTTTTAATTTTGTTAGGTATTCTGGCTTTATTACTACTCGGTGGAGGAATTTGGTATTGGCTTTTGGGCAAAAAGACAGATAGTACTAATCAATATATACTATGGTCTAAACTTGTGCGGAATTTCTCCGAAGTCCCTAACGTTCCTTCTGGAAAATTTAGTTATACAGGAGAAAAAGAGAGTACATGGAGCTATGTTTTAACGCAACCTGTAGACAACAGTCGTTTAGGAGATTTATTGACTAGACCCAAGCTAGACGCGACAGCAATATTTAATTATGAATCTGTTTTGTCATTAAATGTAAATAATCCGATTAGAAGTATAGAAGAAGTCCAAGCAAGCAAAAAAGACTTTGCAATTACTAGTTTGGAGAATAATATCACCAGTAAATTTGATAAAAAACAAGTTGCCTATGATGGATTAATAGTTTTCGTCGCATTTAATAAAAGAGACTCAAATCTTGCTAATGCTCTGGGTGGGCAAATCAATCTTGAGCAATTACGTCGGATTTACACAGGTAAAATTACCAATTGGCAAGAAATTAGCCCCAAACTTCCAAATCTACCTGTGAAACCTTTTGCCCCAACTGAACCGGAAGCAATCAGTAAATTTCAAGAAATAGTTCTCAAAAATGCCCCTCAAGACGAAGCTTTATTTGCAGCAAAAGTTACTAAACTTGATACAACAAAAACCCAAAATCAGATACGCAGTGAAACTTTAGAGGGGCGAACCACTGGTATTATCAGTTTTGGCATTATCAGTAAAACTTGGAAACAGTGTACTGGCTATCCGCTAGCGATCGCAGATGGCAAAAAGTCAGCGATTCAACCTCTATTTCAACGGCGCGATCGGCGCTCAATTAATCCCTCAGATGATTTGTGTCAACATGATGATTATTATGTTGATGTCACAACTTTCAAAAGCTACCCCTTGGGATACCCTCTTTTTGTAGTGTACCCTAAAGACAGCAACCGCCTGCCTGGTGGTTCTACATTTGCTCAAATGCTAACCACTCGTCAGGGTCAGTGTTTACTTAGTAAAGTAGGTCTTGTAGCTTTACAACCTATGCCTGATGATATAAACTCTTATGCTTGCAAATCGGTGCCCTAATCCCAGTTGCGAATATTTTAACCGTGTCTTGCCTAACAATGCTAAGGTTTGTCCCTGGTGTTCCACTCCTGTGGGTAATGTAGTTGCCCCTACCCCACAACCGCCTAGTCAACCACCACCTATTCAACAGCAACCGAGTCAACCACCACCTGTTCAGTATCAGCGACCACCAGAGCAACCTAACTACCAAGTTCCTCAACAAGCTCCTGTTGATTATTCAACAACCTATCAGCCACGGGTTTCCTATCCACCAACACCGCCGGTTTATACCCCCCCGCCTCAAAGAGCGCCAGCCTTAAAGTTGATTCATACCACCGGGAGAGAATTTAACCTGGTTGGGGAAGGAGGTTATATTGGTCGTCGCAGCCAGAGTCCAGGAATAGTGCCGCCAGAAATTGACCTGACCGGCATCCCCAGTGAGGGAATAGTTTCTCGTCGTCATGCGAGAGTCGATTGGGACTGGTCGCAAAATGCATACATGATTGTTGATATGAGTACAAATGGTATTTATTTAAACAACAATCCTTTAACTCCTGGTATGCAATACCGCTTGCTAAATGGAGACTCGCTGCGATTTGGTCAGGATAATCTAGTTAATTTCGCTGTATATGTTGTGTAGCAAACAGCTTTAGCTAAGACACTAGATTTGCTAAAAACTGTCAAATTTCATGGGGTAGTTGATTGATTAGCTACCCTTCAGTTTTGGCTAGCGATCGCTTTCGCCTCAATTTAATCTCTATTTTTATTTGTACAATCAAGCGGGGATTTTCTTTGCTTCAGCCCCCATTGTTGGCTCAATCTTCTGCCCGCAACAACCAAAAACCGCTATAAGTCATCCCAGAATCATCTGGTTGCACTAACAAAAAATGTAATCCTTGGCTTTGCTGTTTCCGTTGTTCATATACTTGGGCTGCTGTTGTAACTTCTGGATCTTCAAAAGTGGCAACAATCCACCTATCTACTAAGCCAGCCTCTAATACTAAGCCGTCTGGTGCGCCAGATATATAGTTCAAGCCTACGGGACGGGCTTGCTGCAACCATCTGGCTAGGCGCATCGATTGCCGTCCACCATAAATTACTACACCTGGGACGGGGACTGTTGACGCTAAACCCAAATTGATCGGTTTAAGATGTTCTGCGATGTGCAAAATGGGAATGGGGCGATCGCTAAATATCGTTTCCACATCACTAGCAGCTAAACTTGCAAAACGCCATTGTTCTCCCCAGAGGTTTTCTGGTAATGGTGCTGGAGGTGGTTTATCCAGGGTTGAGGGATACTGCTTTTCTTGTAACCACTGCTTCAACGCCAAAGTGTGGCGGGTAGGTTCGACATTAATACTTAAATTTCGTCCCGCCGCCTCAATTAAGCTGAGAGACTGAGGACGAAACACCTGAATCACATCTGGCAATTTTTCACCTGCGGCTAACTCAAGTTGAGCAGCAACCCAATTAGAATTCGCTGCTGACTGGAGACAGGTAGCTTCATACTCAAAACTGCGAGTTGCGTCACAAATCAACAACTCCCATAAAATTTGTCCAGATGCATCTTGTAAGGGACGACGATAAAAATCAACTTGCCAAATTTTCATTATGTGGGGAGTGGGGAGTGGGGATAAGGGAGCAGGGGAGGCAGGGGAGGGGAGTTGAAAGACTTGTTCACGAGTATCAAAGGCTCGTCGCCGAGTATTAAAGGCTCGTCGCCGAGTATTAAAGACTCGTTCACCAGTATCAAAGACTCGTTCACCAGTATCAAAGACTCGTTCACCAGTATCAAAGACTCGTTCACCAGTATCAAAGACTCGTTCACCAGTATCAAAGACTCGTTCACCAGTATCAAAGACTCGTTCACCAGTATCAAAGACTCGTCGGCGAGTATTAAAGACTCGTCGGCGAGTATTAAAGACTCGTTCACCAGTATCAAAGACTCATTTCTTATTACCCATGCTCCATAATTAATTTAAAAAGCCTGAATCCATTCTTTAACAGAATACTCAGTCCAGATGCCATTTTTCCAATAGGGGTCATTTTCAATTAACTGGCGTACAGTGGCTTCGTCTTCGGCTTCGTAAATCCCAAAAACTTTTGTAACATCCTTGGTAGGGCCAATAGTAATCAGTACACCGGATTCTTTCTGTTTTGCTAATCCGTCTAAATGAGCTTGACGGTGGGGGACGCGTTTTTCAAGAACATCTTCGCAGTAAGTTCCCCAAAGTACATATTTAGGCATAGCTAATTAATTCCAAATAAAAAATGAATGGCGAGTGGGGAGTGGGGAGATGGGGGAGATGAGGGAGGAATAAGTAATGCCCCATGCACCATGCCCCATGCCCAATAACTAACTAACTTCTCAGGTTTACGCCAAATTTTTCCACCAAAGCTTCGCGGACTTTATTGTGTACTGGTTCGACTTCTGCCTCAGTAAGAGTGCGATCGCTAGCCCGATAAACTAAGCGAAATGCTAAACTCCTCTGCCCTTCGGGGACATTTTCACCCCGATATTCATCAAATAATTCCACCGATTCGAGCAAATCTTTAGCCGCTTTGGTGATTACTTTTTGAATGTCGGCAACTGAGATTTTCACAGGTGCAAAAAAGGCGATGTCGCGATCGCTAGCTGGATAGGTAGAATAAGGCTGGAATGTTGGCACCAGAACTTCATCTTGCCCTACAGCTTCTAAAAGCACATCTAGATCTAACTGGAAAACATAAACGGAATCTGGTAAACCTTTTTCTCGTCGCAATTGGGGATGAAGTTGTCCAAAAATACCCAGCCTGTTACCCCGAATCCACAAAGAAGCGGTGCGTCCTGGATGTAAGCGATCGTCGCGGCGATCGGGTTGAAATTCTACTTGCAAGGCAAGTTGCCGAAATACACTTTCTAAAATGCCTTTGGCTTCAAACCAAGTGATAGGTTCTTCGCGTCCACTTTTTGACCATTTGCCAACAGAAATATCGCCTCCGACAATTCCAGCCAGGGCTTCTGTTTCTTGCAAACCGTCTTCTTCTTGCCAGAAAATTTGCCCGATTTCAAAACCGTTAAGCGCACCATTACCCTGCTCTAAATTGTATTGAAAGGCATCAATTAACCCAGATAGCAAATCGGTTCGCAGTGCTGAATATTCGGCAAATAAAGGGTTTGACAGCACTATCGGTCTGTCTTCTCCTGGTTTGACTAAAGAATAGTGAATTAATTCTGTCAACCCTTCAGCCCGCAGAAAAGCTCGTAACTTGCGAATCAGTTCCTCATCTATGGGCAGATAACCAGCTTCTGCTTTTTCTGGTAAGGTATCACAAAATTTGTTGTAGCCATAAAGCCGGGCGATTTCTTCAATTAAATCAATTTCTCGCTCTAAGTCACGGTAACGATAGGGTGGGACAGAAACTGACCATTTGGGTTGATGCGTAGCGTCTTCTCCTGAAACATCGTCTGAAGGAGTCAACTTACATCCCAATGCAGTCAGGATACGTTCAACATCTTGTTCTTGGAGTTCACCTGTGTCCTCTCCTAAATCGATTGGCCCCAATATCTGATTAACTCGGTCTAAACGCAGTGCGATAGAACGACTCCAGGTAGAAGGATCGGGGCGAGTGTCGGCAATTTCCTGCTGGACAAGAATTCCACTAGCCAATTCGCTAATTAAAGATAAGGCGCGGCGATTAGCTATTTCCAACTCAGCGCGGTTAACTCCCCGTTCATATCTGCCAGAAGCCTCACTTCTTAAGCCAACACTGCGGGAAGAACGGCGAATTGCCACGGAATCAAATAAAGCTGCTTCTAAAACTAGACTTTGAGTCCCTTCATGGACTTCCGTTTCTTCTCCACCCATGACTCCCGCCAGTGCAACGGGTCTTTCGTTAGCAGTAATTAATAAATTTTGGGTTGATAGGGTGCGAGTTTGCCCATCCAGGGTTTTGAGGGATTCTCCAGCAGTGGCAAAGCGGACACCAATAGTTAAACTTTCATTATCTGCAACAGATTTTAGGCGATCGCGGTCAAAAGCGTGCAGTGGTTGTCCCCATTCCAACAAAACGTAGTTAGTAATATCTACAACATTACTTATAGGACGTACCCCAGCAGCCCGTAAACGCTGCTGCAACCATTCGGGTGATGGAGCAATTTTTACCTGTTCTATTACTGTACCAATGTATGCAGGACAAGTTTGGGTATCGGCAATTTTTAAAGCTAAATTTCCGGCATTATTGTTAATAGAGATTTCACCAGGTTCAGGAATACTTAACTTTCCACCAGTTAAAGCTGCTACTTCCCGTGCTACGCCTACCATACTCAAAGCATCAGCGCGATTAGCAGTTGCGGTGAGGTCTAAAATTACATCATCTAGACCCAACAACGGACGTACATCACTACCCAATGGTAAATTTTCCTGAGAAAAAATATGGATTCCGTCTACATCCGTGGGCAAACCAAGTTCCTTTAAAGAACAAATCATGCCCTGAGATGGAACACCACGCAATTTTGCAGGCTTAATTTTTAAATCGATGTTGGGTAAGTAAGTACCTGTAGTTGCTACTGGCACATAGATATCTGCCTTCACATTAGCAGCGCCACAGACAATATTTAAAGTCTCACCTGCGCCGACATCCACTTGGCAAACACTCAATTTATCGGCGTTGGGATGAGGTTGACGCTCAAGCACTTTCCCTACAACCACGCCATTTGCCCAAGTGCGGCGATCTTCAATATCTTCAACCTCAAACCCTGCCATTGTCAGGGTTTCGGCTAATTCTTCTGGACTAAGTTTTATCTCTACTAGTTCGCGCAGCCAATTTAGAGAAATACGCATGGAGTGTGCTTGTTTTAGGAATCGTCTTTTGTTTTTATTTTAGGGTGACTACTAGCGATCGATGGCTACTCGTCCCGCAAGGCGTACCCTTTCACTTGAACAATCCTACTACGTTAGACTGACAGAACAATCTTTGATGCTAAACAATATATAAAAATGCAATAATGACAATCCTATCAAACGAAAAATCAATTGTTCTTGTTTGTGCTGCTGATGATAACTACTCTATGCCTATAGCATCGGCTACCCGCTCAGTTATTGCCAATTTTCAAAGTGAGCAGAAGTTGGTCCTATATATTATTGATGGTGGAATTAGTAAACTCAACAAACATAGAATTATCAAAAACTTAAAATCTGAGGAAGTCAGTATCAATTGGCTCAAGCCTAAAAAGCAGCACTTCAAAAACGTACAAACTTCATCCACTATTACAATTGCTGCTTACTATCGGATTTTAATTCCTCAACTATTACCAAAACAATTTAATAAGGCAATTTACATCGATAGCGATGTGATTGTCCAAGGAAATATAGAGCAATTATGGGATATTGATATTGGAGAATATTATCTCTTGGCAGCACAGGATATGGGAGCGCCTTATGTATCTTCGCCAAGAGGACTCATTAATTATCAAAATCTTGGCATTTCCCCAGAATCTAAATACTTTAATTCTGGGGTTTTAGTAATGAATCTCAAAAAATGGCGGGAAGATCAGATTTTTGAAAAATTAATGGAGTATCTGAGAATAAACAAACAGTATGTGCGCTGGCACGATCAAGATGGTTTGAATGCTATCCTTGCAGGAAAATGGGGCGAACTTGAACCCAAATGGAATCAAATGCCATATTTGTTTCAATATTCATCTTGGCAAGATAGTCCGTTTACAGAAGATGTATTCAATCAGCTAATTAATAATCCCGATATTATTCATTTTTCAACTAAGGATAAACCTTGGCACGATAGTTGTAACCATCCTTACAAAGACTTATTTTTTCAATACCTTGATAATTCAATTTGGTCTAATTGGTCTGCGGAACAAGCTGTAAAAAAAGAAAGGCAAAAACAGATTGCGTTTTTTAGTAGCATTTCTTATATGGCAAAGCAGCGAATTAAGTCACTGTTAAAAGCATAATAAAAAACTAAATCTCTCTTTCAACCGAAAAAAGTAAGTAAACTCAAGGGTTGCAAGCCTATAGCGAAGACGTTTCTTAAAAGAGGGTTATAGCGCTTCCAATTCAGATGCAGTACAACATTACGGCAGTGCCGTGTCCCTACGGGTGTACTTTTCTTAGCGTCTTGGCTTCTGCCAATTGAGAGATATGTTTGAGCAAACTAGTACCACAAGGCGGAAGTCAAAAATCAAAAGTCAAAAGTTTTATGGAATAAACTCTTTAAGGCTTTTCAATAATTTGCTTATTTACGGCATGCAGCCCTCTTATTGACCACAAGCTTTTAAATCATAGATATAAATAAATTAGCAGCATCAGCGATCGCAAAACTTAAATATTTAAAATTCGATAAAACTTCACAAATAATATTTTGTTACTCAACAAACTACAAAAATCAAGCTTCACTATTTTTTGTAGCGTAATTACATTAGATTGTAATGCTCAACAGAGGAAAATTTTTCCTGCTTGAGCCGAAAATCACTGCTAAAACTACCTCTAAAGTATTCACTATAAGGATTAGCGACAATTTTGCTCAAATCTACTTGGACAATATCGAAAGAATGGACAATCCAAATCGAAAGAATGGACAATCCAATCTATATTTTGTTCATTTGAAATATAAATCTAATTTTGTATAGTTTTGCTAAGAGTAGTAATTGCTGTTTTATTAGTATTTCTTTATTGAAGATGAAAGTCAAAAAATGCTTTCATTCATGCCTTTGATCTTCCTTTTGATAGAGGAATTTCAGTTCAAGTAATAGGAGCTTAATTCTAATGGCAACTTCTGACAATAGCAATCAAACTACTGGGTCACAAGGTACTAGCAACAATTTATCTGGTAACGGAAATTTTTCTTTCAGTAATGGCAAATGGCAGTCCACCGATGGCAGCAGTTTAGATGGTAGCAGTGGCTCCGGTAGCAGTGCCCCCCGTGGCGGTGGCTCCGGTGGCAGTGGCTTCGGTGGCAGTGGCTTCGGTGGCGGTAGCTTCAGTGGCAGTGGCTCTGGTGGCGGTAGCTTCGGTGGCAGTGGCTCTGGTGGCGGTAGCTTCGGTGGCAGTGGCTCCGGTAGTAGTGCCTCCGGTAACAGTGGCTTCGGTGGCGGTGGCTCCGGTAGCGGTGGCTCCAGCGGTGGTTTTGGTGGTGCTGCTAGTGGTAGCGGTGGCTTCGCTTCCTTCATTGGTGGTGGTAACTCATCCACAACCAGCGAAGATGGAAAGTACACCTACAATTACGAGCGACCACTCGACGAGCGGGCTTTAACTGATACTAATAACCCGTTCAATCAACTGGTCGGAGTCCTTGGCGGTGATACCAGCGCATTAGGTGGTGGTAGCAACCCTTTTGCTAGTGGTAACGCATCCGGTGGTAACCCATCTGGTGGTGGTAACAACCCCTTCGGTGGTGGTAACGCATCCGGCGGTAACCCATCTGGTGGTGGTAACAACCCCTTCGGTGGTGGTAACGCATCCGGTAGTAACCCATCTGGTGGTGGTAACAACCCCTTCGGTGGTGGTAACGCATCCGGTAGTAACCCATCTGGTGGTGGTAACAACCCCTTCGGTGGTGGTAACGCATCTGGTGGTAGTACCTCTGGCAACCTCCCTGGTAACTTACCATTCGGCAGCACTCCCCCCTCCAAAGAGAGTGGTAGCAACCTACCTGAAACTGGCAACGGTCTACCTGTACCTTATAAGAGCGACAACTGGATATCTGATATTCAAAGCTTAGATGGTGCAAATGCTACTGGTAACAGTGGTCAAGGTAACGGTAACTGGAGTTTTGGTAGTAACAATACAACCGACGGTAATGGTAACTGGAATTTTGGTGGTAGCAACACAACCAACGGTAACGGTAACTGGAACTACGGTGATGGCGGCAAAACCGAAGGTAATGGCAACTGGGGCTTTGGTAACGAGAATACAACCAACGGTAACGGTAACTGGAACTTAGGCAATAACAACGACATCCTTGGTAATGCCAATACACAGACTAGTAGTAACAACGGCATCCTTGGTAGCGGCAACACTGCCAATGTCAGTAACAGCAATCTCCTTGGAAACCGGATTGAAGCCAGTGGTGATGGCAAAACACTCGTTGGTAATGAAGGCTGGAATTTTCCTGTTAGTGGCGAACTGATATCGTTGGGTAGTAATACGCCCAACCAAAATATCGGCCAAGATGTCAGCAGTTTAATCAATAGTCCTGAACTTGTACCATCTGCCATGTCAAATCCGGGCTACAACAACCCGAATTATGATTTCTCTAGAAATCCTGAAACTTTGTAGCGGACAGGGGACAGTTTTTGCATCGGTAAGCCTGTCTATTGTTGCAATGAGTCTTTTTGTCAACCTGAGTTGATTACATTTTGAATATAATACTTCTCGGTTAAGCTTTGCAGTTGATATTGCTCTGATTGAGCGCTGCAAGAATCAACCTTCTAGCACTTCAAATATTTCAATCTGTAACTAACCCAGAAGTATTACTTTCTGCAATGCAGTGGCCCTTTTTGAGTCGCTAATTTTTTTTAGTTAGCTATAGAATTCAAAAAAATACTGATTAATTGTAACAAAGAAGGAGCATCTTCAAAAACTAAAACTGTAGCCATGTTGATTTATCCTCACTAGCTCAATTTTGTTAGATTTTGTAGTGTGCTTACTTTAAGTCAAATTAAGTCAAATGCATAAAGATTATTTTCAGTAGCTCGGCGCGAGTAAAAGGTTTAGTGAGATATCCAGATGCGCCCACTAATTTCGCCTTTACTTTGTCTACAATCCCTTTACTGCCAGTGACAAAGATGATAGGAGTCTTTTGAAACATTGAATTATTTCGTATAATGCGACACAACTCATAACCATCAATGCCTAACATATTTAAATCCAGCAAAATTAAGTCCGGTTTGTGTCTTATAATTGACAAAACGGCTTTGACTGGGTCGTTGATCGTCACTACAGCAAAATTTTCATTTTCTAAGAAACGGCTAATTTCTTTGAGAATTGTAGGGCTATCATCTACAGAAACAATTTTGTGGACTTTTTGTACCGTTACAGTAGCAGCCGTTACTATTTGGGAAGCAGGATTTATGTTATTTGATATTGTTGGTTCCTGAAAGTCCTCTTTTGGAAGAGGAGAAAGCTGCGGTAATCGCTGAACAAGAGCTACATTCTCTTCAAAAATATCCGGGTAAGAGTTGACGGTAATATTTAATTTTTCTTTTGTGTCAACTAATGGAACGAATTTTGTCAAAAGCGATTGCTCTTCAAATATCTTTGGTAATTTATCAAATGGTGGATCAGCTTCATGCAAGATAATCGCCCCCTTAAGTATATAAGGGTATAAATTGCGAGCCAATTCGATTTCATCTTGATTCAAAATTGTAGCCAGATGACACAGGCTGAAACCCTTCATCCAATTAGTTAAATCTGGCTGAAGTTTTGGTAAATCTTTTTCCTCGATTTTGCTGTTAATCAACAGATATGGACGTTGAAATGCAGAAGAGATTTGGGGAACAAAAGCTTGCCAATTTTCTAATCTTATTTGGCAACGTTGTAGAATCTTTTCGACATCTATCCTACAAATCCTTGGCATTTTCTCAAATGGTTCGGCTAATTCAAAAGTACCTTCTTTGATTAACAAAAATGATTCAATCACCTCTTTAACTAATTCTTGAATCAGCACTGCTGCTTGTGTAGAATGTAGATATTGCTGACTAAGAAGCCAGGATATAGCCTGATACTCAGGGGGGTAGTTTATCGAATTGTTATCATCATCAATTAACTGACTGTGTGAGTCAGGTTCAAACATCAAACGTAGTTGGACACGAACCTCACTTGTCAGTAGTGGAATTTGGTGGCTGAGGCGACGCAAATGACGTTCTAGCCTATCAAATGGTTCCACTGAATGGGTAGCGTAAGTTATTCTCCCCTGTTCTAGGTAAATCGACCAAGAAACTGAGTTACTCAATGCTTGTAAACAAGTACTGTCGGAGCAATTTGATAACTGTCTTAACAAATTAAGAGGACGTAGTTTGGTGAATGCACCAGAATTATTCATATTTTTAAGTTTTTTTGCGGAATCAACAACGGAACATTTGTAAATTGAAGATATCAGCTATGAAGTATTTTCTTCTTTGTAATATTTCTCTCCGTAGAAATTATGCCTTTTAAAATATGTATATATATTAAAAGGATAAAAGGAACAGACCTAGAATTTGTTTGTTACATTTAGCACGCTCTACTTATTTTATATTTTCCAAAAAAAATTAGGTGGGTATGAATAAACGTAAACACTTATCATAGCTAGACTATTAGTAGATGTCGCTTATTTATTGATTTTACTCACTACCGATAACCTTAGCTAAAGACCTTAAATAACGACGTTTATTCATGCCCACTCACTTAAAGAAGGAAATTTTATCCCAAGTTACCGCAGTTACACTGGTATACTTCTACAGCTAATGATCTTAATTATGGTTAATTACTTTTATGTAAAAGAACGATTTTTCTACATAAAATCTTTAAAATTTTATCTAGGAAAGTTTACGTATTTATTGTACTGTAGGGTTAATGGATATAAATTTTTGGTAGATACATTACAACAGGGAATGCTGCGTCTTGATAAACTCTTTTTTGCTAAACTAAACTGTTCTCAAGTTCTTCTTAAATATATCGAGAACTTCATGAAAAAAATTTGTTTAATAAAAATTAGAGCATCTACCACTAGATACTATATTCTGTAAGTCGCCTCGGCGGCTGTAATTACATACTCTCAAGAAAGGGAAATAAAGCTTTGAACTTTAACATAACACATAAAGTTATGGATGATACATTAAGACTTGATGAAGTAGTAGAATTTGCTGAGAACCCAGAACCGCGTTGTCCTTGTGTACTCTTGCTAGACACATCTGGCTCGATGCAAGGAGATCCGATTGAGGCTTTAAATCAGGGTTTACTAAGTTTAAAGGATGAATTAGTCAAAAATTCTTTAGCAGCAAGACGCGTGGAAGTAGCGATCGTAACTTTTGATAGTAATATCAATGTAGTACAAGACTTTGTCACTGCCGATCAATTTAATCCGCCGATTTTGACAGCCCAGGGGTTAACTACAATGGGTGCAGGAATTCATAAAGCTTTAGACATAATTCAAGAGCGGAAATCTCAGTATCGTGCCAATGGGATTGCTTACTATCGTCCTTGGGTATTCATGATTACCGATGGAGAACCGCAAGGTGAATTAGAAAATGTTGTAGAGCAAGCATCCCAACGCCTACAGGGAGACGAGGCTAATAAGCGTGTAGCATTTTTTACAGTAGGTGTAGAAAATGCGAATATGACGCGTTTAAATCAAATAGCTGTGCGTACCCCCCTAAAGCTTAAAGGATTAAATTTTATCGAGATGTTTGTGTGGTTGTCAACTAGTATGTCGGCTGTTTCTCATTCACAAGTAGACGAACAGGTAGCACTACCGCCGATTGGTTGGGGAACTGTTTAATTAAAAATTGCAGCTTGATGTTTACACAGCTAGCTGCTGGAAAAAAAATTTATGAACATATCAAAACAGATTGCTCAATGGCGGATTGTGGCTGCGTCTGTATGTGGTACGAGTCACTTAAAAAACAATCAGTTATGTCAGGATGCTCATCACTGGCAGATATTATCAGATAATGTTTTAGTGGCAGCCGCAGCAGATGGGGCGGGTTCTGCTAGCCTTGGCAAAGTGGGAGCGATGATTGCTGTGGAGACAGCAATAGAAAATCTTTCCACTAAAGGACTCACCCGGAAAATTTTCACTGATGATGCCTATGTGCGATCGCTCTTAAATGATGCCATACTAGCTGCCAAAAAAGCTGTGGAGGATGAGGCGGCTACTTGTGATAAACAGCCTCAAGATTTAGCAACTACCTTAATTGTGATGCTTGCCACACCAGAAGTTGTGGCTGTGGTACAGATAGGTGATGGTTTGGCAGTGGCAAAAGATAGTATGGGCAACTTGTTGGCACTGACTATGCCTGACAGCGGCGAATACATCAATGAAACCACTTTTTTAACTTCTCCTACTGCCTTAGATACAGCGCAGATGAAAATCTGGCGTACAGACATAGTAAATGTTGGCATCATCACCGACGGACTACAAATGCTGGCTTTGAATATGGTTGTCGGCGAACCTCACAAACCCTTCTTTTTTCCGTTATTTGAATTTGTAGCTAATGCCGAAGATAAGACAGAAGCAAAGGAGCAGTTAGTAACATTTTTACGCTCAGAACGGATTACACAACGCACTGATGATGATTTGACACTCATTATAGCTGCATTCAACAACTCATAAGCAATACATCTACAGGTTTCACATCTTACATAACTCCCGTTAGCGGTAATTTCATTATGCAGGTACTACGTTGTTCCCCTAGAAAAGAAATCCTCAGCCTCAATGTCAGTTTGGGGCGTGGCGGCGAAGCTTGTGTTTATGCAGTGCCATCGGATAACAGCTTGGTGGCGAAGATTTACCACAAGCCAACTACTGCCCATGCTGATAAACTCCAAGCAATGCTTGCCAACCCGCCGGAAAACCCTACGGCTAGTTTGGGGCATATCTCAATTGCTTGGCCAGAGGATTTATTACGGGCAGCAGATGGCAAAAATAGCATCCTCGGCTTTTTAATGCCACGAATTCAGGGGATGCGTCCAATCATCGATTTTTACAACCCCAGAACTCGCCGCCAACACTGCCCTCTATTCAACTATCAGTACCTGCTCCGCACGGCTCGTAACTTGGCGGCGGCTTTTGCAGCTTTACACGCTAGTGGATATTGCATCGGTGATGTCAATGAGTCAAATATCCTCGTCAGTGACACAGCACTGGTGACTTTGATAGACACAGACTCCTTCCAAGTACTCGACCCAAGCAGCAATGTTGTTTATCGCTGCCCAGTCGGTAAACCAGAGTTTACCCCACCAGAACTACAGAATAAAACTTTTGCCCAGCACGATCGCGAAATTTCTCACGACTTATTTGGGTTAGCGGTGCTGGTATTCCAACTCTTAATGGAAGGCACTCACCCATTTTCGGGGATTTTTCAAGGCGCTATTGAGCCACCGCCCTACGAAGCCCGTATTGCATCGGGTCATTTCACTTACAGCCAAAAGCGCTACGTACCCTACCTTCCTACGCCCATTGCACCCCCTTGGGAAATTCTACATCCCAGCTTACAAGAACTATTTGTCCGTTGTTTTGAAGAGGGTCACAACAACCCACTGCTGCGCCCCAGTGCCCAGACTTGGCTCTCAGCAATATCTGAAGCCGAAGATTCTTTGATTACCTGCACGACAAATCCGCAGCATCGCTACAACAACCATATGCGTAGCTGTCCCTGGTGTGAACGTACCGTGCGATTAGGCGGGCGCGACCCCTTCCCATCACATCGGGCTATAGAAGCTAGAGAACATCTCCAACCGCGAATCAAAGCGAAAAAGCGCTACACCCAAACACCGCATTTTCCACAGCGAAGCCGAGCCATGTCATCGCAGTTAAATTATTGGCAGCCAATAATTACCCCAAGCGGTGCATCTTATAAACCTTCCAAGAAGTCAAAGTTGTACCCGATTATTTGTTGCTTGCTGGGTTTTGGTTTATTGGGATATGCGGACGTAATGATTAAATTTACTCAGCCGTTGGTTTCTCAAAATGCTTATACCCAACAAACATTGAAGTCTCGCCAGACAAATCAAAAACTCAGCTTCGCTGATTACTATCAGCAAGGTTATGTTGCTTACAAAGACCGAGATTATGAAAAAGCAATTGCCAGCTTTACCGAAGCAATTGAACAAGAACCGACACACGCTAGAGCTATTGTAAATCGTGGCAATGCCCGCTATAACCTCAAAGACTACGAAGGAGCAGTTGTAGATTATAGCCAAGCTCTCAAAATCAATCCCAATCAAATCAAAGCTCTTGTGAATCGGGGTAATGCCCGCTATATGCTTGCCGAATATAGTAACGATCCTGATCTAGAGTATAACCTAGCGGTCGCCGACTATAATCGGGCAATTGGCCTCGATAATAATGAAACTGAAGCTTATATCAGACGGGGCATTGTCCGCACCCAAATGGCTAAATATAGCGGTGAATCTCAACAAGCTTACAAAAGAGCGATCGCAGATTTTACTCACGTGATACAACTTAATGTATCCAAAGCAGAAGCTTACTTTCATCGAGGTGTCGTCTATTATCAAATTGCTCAATATAGCAGCAATTATGAGCAAGAATATAATCAAGCGATCGCCGACTTTAACCAAGCATTAAGTATCAGCCCGAAACTAGCAAAAGTATATCTCAAACGAGGTATGGTTCGCTATGAACTGGCACAATATGGCGGTAGTGAATCTAACAAAAACCAGACGAAAGCTATCGAAGATATACAGGCATCTGCCAAAATATTTCTTGAGCAAGATGATATGGACAATTATCAACAAGCACTCAGTAATATGTGTATAGTCATAGAAAACAAATGTGACCCTCTATTCCAAAGCTCAAGTAATTTGCAAAAAACTAACTAAAAACAAGTAAGTTTTTTTACTGGCATATTATTGGTTTAAATTTCATAAATCAAGCCTGGCTAGGGTTAGCTTACGCTAACCCTAGTTATTTATTGGGTAACATTTTTTATTTAAAAAAATAATTTATTTTCCTATTTTTAGATATTCATCTAGCTTTTATATAGAAAAGATTTTAATTTATGTTTCCTTCATAATTTTGCCGAAAATTATAGTTAGATTATTGACGGAGAAAAAGAAAACAGAAATCAGTTTTTCTCTATCTAAAGTGCATCCTCTTCATGTCGATAAAGTTAAATAATAATATCCCTACAAATCTCCGAGGTAATTGCATGAAAGCGGTGATTTTGGCTGGAGGACTTGGTACACGCCTCAGTGAAGAAACTAGTATCAGGCCCAAGCCTATGGTTGAAATTGGTGGTAAGCCAATTCTCTGGCACATAATGAAAACTTACTCTGCTCACGGCATTAACGACTTCATTATTTGTTGCGGTTACAAAGGTTACATAATTAAGGAGTATTTTGCTAACTACTTCTTACATATGTCAGATGTGACCTTTGATATGCGATTTAACCAAATGAACGTACATTCTGGTTATGCTGAACCCTGGCGTGTCACCTTAGTAAATACAGGTGATAATACAATGACAGGCGGACGCTTAAAGCGAATCAGCGAACATCTTGGTAATGAGACTTTTTGCTTTACTTATGGTGATGGTGTAAGTAATATTAATATCACCGAGCTAGTTAAGTTTCATAAAGAACAGAAGACATTAGGAACACTCACAGCCGTTCAACCAGCTGGGCGTTTTGGTGCCATTTCTTTAGGATATGAGCAAACTAAAATTACCAGTTTTCGGGAAAAGCCCGAAGGTGATGGAGCTTGGATTAATGGGGGTTATTTTGTGCTAGAACCAGAAGTAATTAACTTAATTGCTGATGACTCTACCGTGTGGGAGCAAGAGCCGTTAGAAAAGCTAGCTGATATGGAACAGCTATCAGCTTTTAAACATGATGGTTTTTGGCAACCGATGGATACTTTACGCGATAAAAACTACCTAGAAGGGCTATGGAAAAGTAGTCAAGCTCCTTGGAAAGTTTGGTAGAAAGAGTTAGGAGTTAGGAGTTAGGAGTTAAATGACGAATGACGAATGACAAATGACAAATGACTTTATAGATTTACTGTAATTTCAAGTACAATAATACTAATGTATGATTTTGCAATTATAGGTGGGGGAATAGTTGGACTCTCTACAGCGTTGGCTTTAGGAAAACGCTATCCCAATGCTCGGATTTTAGTACTAGAAAAAGAGAGCCAATGGGCATTTCACCAAACCGGCAATAATAGTGGTGTGATTCATTCTGGTATTTATTACAAACCAGGGAGTTTCAAAGCTAAGTTTTGTCGTGACGGTTCTCGCTCTATGGTAGAATTCTGCCAAGAGCATGGAATAGAGCATGAAGTTTGTGGTAAAGTAATTGTTGCGACTGAAGAACAAGAGCTACCACGCTTAGAAAATCTCTACAAACGTGGCTTAGAAAATGGCATAGAAGTTAAGAGAATAAGCCCCGAAGAAGTCAGGGAAATCGAACCTCACGTAAAATGTGTAGGTGGACTTCGGGTATTCTCAACTGGTATTGTTAATTACAAGCAAGTTTGTTTGAAATATGCCCAGCTAATTCAACAGCAAGGCGGGGATTTGCACCTCAATACAAAAGTTCTGAAAATCTCCCCAAGTGGTAAAAACCAGGTACTGCAAACAAACAAGGGTAGCTTTGAAACCCGCTTTGTAATTAATTGTACTGGATTGCATAGCGATCGCACCGCCAAACTAGGTCAAGTTGAACCCCAAGCAAAAATCATCCCATTCCGGGGAGAATACTACGAACTCACCCCAGAAAAGCGCTATCTGGTCAAGACACTAATTTACCCAGTTCCCAATCCAGATTTTCCCTTCCTGGGTGTTCACTTTACTCGGATGATTGATGGTAGCGTCCATGCAGGGCCAAACGCGGTTCTATCGCTCAAACGCGAAGGTTACAAAAAAACCGACTTTGACTTGCGCGATTTTCTTGAAGTCATCACCTATCCTGGTTTCTGGAAATTGGCAGCCAAACACGCTGATGAAGGCATCCAAGAAATCGTTCGTTCCTTTAGCAAAGCAGCCTTCACCAGAAGTTTGCAAAAACTAATTCCCGACGTGCAAGCAGAAGATTTAGTCCCCACCCATGCAGGAGTCCGCGCTCAAGCCTTAATGAGCGATGGCAAGCTTGTAGACGACTTTTTGATTGTTTCCGGTCAAAACTCCATCCATGTTTGCAATGCTCCTTCTCCTGCGGCTACATCTTCTCTAGAAATCGGTAAAGCGCTTGTGGCAGAAATTCCCCAACTTTCGCATCTAGACAATGTAGTAACTGCATAGATAGCATAGTTCTTTGCACTTTGAGGATTACCTCTGTCAAAGTAACTATAAAATCCTTACTTTTCTCTCTGTGCCTCTGTGGTTCAATAAATTACTTTTTTAACCACAGAGGCGCAGAGTACACAGAGGAAAGAAGAATTATTTTCCAAGTTGACAGGACCACTCTGACCAGAGTCGCTACACATAGAGTGCTTCTGCCAATCGGTAATTTTAGATTTTACAACACCCTGTAGGGACACATCTGTGCGCCTCTATCGGAGAATTTAACTCATCAATACAAAGGCATTAACTACAATGAAAATATTAGTAACTGGAACAGAAGGGTATCTAGGTTCATTATTACCACCTCTGTTAATTGAACGGGGACATGAAGTTATCGGTCTAGATACCGGTTTCTATAAAGTTGGTTGGCTGTACAACGCTAACGGCGTGACACCCAAAACCCTCAACAAAGATATCCGCAACATCACCCCTGATGATTTGGAAGGTGTTGAAGCAATAGTTCACATGGCGGAACTATCTAACGACCCAGCCGGACAATTAGCACCTAATATTACCTATGAAATTAATCATGTAGGTTCAGTTCGTCTAGCTAGCCTAGCTAAGGCTATGGGTGTGCGCCGTTTTGTATATATGTCTTCGTGCAGCGTCTACGGTGTTGCTACCGCAGGTGATGTTACAGAAGAATCCCCAATTAATCCCCAAACAGCCTACGCAGAATGCAAAACTCTCGTAGAAAGAGATGTCAGACCACTCGCTGACGATGACTTCTCTCCCACTTTTATGCGAAATGCCACTGCCTTTGGTGCTTCTCCCAGAATGCGCTTTGATATTGTTTTAAACAACTTAGCAGGGTTGGCATGGACTAGCAAACAAATCAAAATGACCAGTGATGGCACACCCTGGCGTCCATTAGTCCACGCACTGGATATTTGCAAAGCAATAGTCTGCGCTTTGGAAGCACCACGAGACATTGTACATAACCAAATCTTCAACGTGGGAGATACAGCAAACAACTATCGCGTTAGAGAAATCGCGGAAATTATTGCTGATATTTTCCCAGATTGCAAATTGTCTTTTGGTGACAACGGCTCAGATAACCGCAGCTATCGGGTATCCTTCGAGAAAATCAACACAATCCTACCTGGATTTAAGTGTGATTGGAATGCCCGACTTGGTGCCCAGCAGTTATTTGATTTATTCAGTCAAATACATATGGCTGAAGATACTTTCTTGTTTAGAGGATTTACCCGCTTAAAACAGCTAGAGTATCTGATTCGTACTGAACAAATTGACAAAGATTTTTTCTGGAATAAAAAGTAGTTAGATTTTCCTAGCAGTAATCGACAAATAATCCAAGCTTCCGAATCAAATATTTTTGATTCGGACTTGTTTAGCTATCAAATTATTTGTAGTTAGTGAGTTGAAGTTTATGGCGATCGCAAAATGCTGTTTCAGTGGTCAACCTCTGCACCAAACCTTTATCGATCTAGGATAGGAATGCCACCCTCAGCCAACGCTTACCTTAGAGCAGGACAGCTAAATAATTCCGAGAAATTTTATTCTCTCCACGCTTATGTTTCCGAAGACACTCTCTTAGTTTAACTAGAACATTTTGAAACTCCATTTATCCATGTCCTATTCCGGATAGGGTTCTAATAGCATCGTAATTACTAATTATAAATCAAAAATCTGCCTGCTATTAATATACTTTTTCTTATTTTTGATAATGGGCAATATTTAAGTGATTTTCAAATAAAAAACACCAACTTTTTTTGATAATCTTTACAAAGCAATTAAAAAGTGTATCTACTATAAATCGTTGCTGTAAAACCACAAAAAGTCAGACTGAAAAATAGCTTATTAATTACTAAGCTTGCTGTTAATAACTTCTTAACTACAGATTAGAGTTTAATATGAAACTGCTGACTATTGCCATTCCTACATTTAATCGCGCCCAACTTCTAGATAAGCAACTTACTTGGTTATCTCAAGCTATTAAAGGTTTTGAAGACTACTGTGAAATTTTAGTTTCTGATAATTGTTCAACAGACAATACCCAAGAGGTGATTCAAAAATGGCAAGTAGCATTTAGCAATCTCACATTTAAATCAAATAAAAATTTAAAGAACTTAGGCGTAGTGAAAAATATTATGTATTGCCTAAATTCTGCAACAACAAAATATGTTTGGACAATTGGTGATGATGACCCAATTCAAGATAGAACCATTGCTTATGTGATTAGCAAACTCAAGCAGCATGAGAATTTATCATTATTGTTCCTCAACTTTTCCGGTCGGAACCAAATTACTGGTGAACCAGTCCATCCACCAACAATTGTTGGTAATCGCTGGTTTGATATAGATAGTGAAGATGGTAATGGCGATGGTAAAGCTATATTTGAACATTGTTTCTCAAAAAGTGTTGGCGCAGTCATTTTTCTAACTGCTACAGTCTACCGCACTGACCTAGTAAAACGCGCTCTACAAAATTGGCAAGATGCTGAAAATAACTGGATATCTTTAGCATATTTAGCTGGATATTGTGCTGCTAATGGCAGTGTAATCGTTACTAAAGAAACTTATTTAGAATGTATTGTTGGTGTGAGTTATTGGCAGAAGGAACCAAAGTCTGCACTGTTGATGCAATACAAACACATACCCGAAGTGATTTTGAAATTGGAGAAAAGTGGATATTCTAAGCAGTTTTGTAGACGGATGCTTTTGCAGAACAGTAAAGAAGTTAATTTGAAAGTTTTTTTAGGTGCTTTAAGAAGATGGCCTATGTCTGCCATCAAAACAGTAGTTCCATTTTTGGCTTTAGTCAGTTTGTGCGCTTTTGATTTGATAGTTTCTAAAGAATTCGGGTTAACAGAATCAAGTGAAACCCCTACTCAAGAAATACGTAAATATAAATCATAAACTACTAAAATCGTGTCAAACAAACATCATAATTAGAAGGTATTTACGCTATGCTTGCTGCTATTAAACGTAAAATAACTACACTGCATTCTGATTTTGAATATTACGTAGCCCGTTGGAAGCATAGCAGAAATTTGCCAGCATTAGAAGGAAGCGATCGCAACATCCTTAATGCTCTCAAAAAAGATGGCGTTTACGTCACAACACTAGCAGAATTAGGGTTAAATTCTAGCTCCGAACTGCTCAAAGCTGCTTACCATCAATTATCTCAGATGGAAAATCCCAACAATGACCATCTAGATGAAAGGTTGCCACAAATTTACACAGTTACAGGTTTACCAGAATTTTATGCCTGGGGGATAGAGAAAAGACTGCTAAACATCATCGAAAATTACATTGGTCTTCCTATTGCTTTTCATGGTGTACATTTACGCAAAGATTTCAAGAGTAAACATCAGTTTGGGACGCTCCTATGGCATAGCGATGCCGAAGACCGCCGGATTATCAAAATTTTTATTTACTTGAATGATGTAGAAGAAAAAACTGGGCCTTTTGAATATATTCCCCGCTCTTTAACTTCCTTATTTAGTTGGAATTATATTCAACTTTACTACAAACTTTGGAAGTCAAGCTATATGGGTATCGACGATGAACAAGTAAAATCAGTCATTCCCAAATCAGCTTGGAAATCCTGCTCAGGCCCAGCAGGTACGGTCATTATCGTAGATACGAAAAATGCTTTGCATCACGGCACAGTCCGCACAGAAGACAGATCAACACTGTTCTTTTGTTACACCGCTAATCCCCCCGAACGACCAGACCTCTGTACCCAATACTGGGATGATACTTATCCCAGAGTAGAGTTACCTTCTGCATCAGATGGAGTTAAAGTTCCGACTTAGTAACCTTTTATAGGTTATTAAATCTCCATTCATTGCTGTTATTTCCTGTACTCAATACTCATCTTAAATAAATCACATGATTTTCACCGAAACCGCACTCCAAGACGCATTCATTATTGATTTAGAAGAAAAACCAGACCACCGTGGTTTTTTTGCTCGATCTTTCTGCGCTCAAGAATTTGAAGCACACGGATTGAAGCCAACAGTAGCCCAATGTAACCTCTCTTTTAATTACAAAAAAGGCACTATCCGGGGAATGCACTATCAAATTTTGCCAGCAGCAGAAACAAAATTAATTCGCTGTACTAAAGGTGCAATCTATGACGTAATTATTGATATGCGTCCTGAATCTCCTACCTTTTTATCACATATTGGTGTAGAACTCACTCCAGAAAACCGCCGCGCCTTGTATGTTCCAGAAATGTTTGCTCATGGCTATCAAGCACTCACAGATGAAACCGAAGTTGTATATCAAGTAGGTGAATTTTACACGCCAGGTTATGAAAGAGGGCTACGTTATGATGACCCATTCTTTGCCATTGATTGGCCTCTAGATGTGACTGAAATTTCTGAGAAAGATTTAAATTGGCCTTTGTTGAGAATGATGACTGTTGGAGCAAAATAGCTGTTTCAAGCCTGTAACTACTCTCTGTTTAACTCCACAATTATAAGAGGTATCAAATGCCGAATAATACCCTGTCACATCTGACTACTTCTATCAATTCATTGTTAAAAAAGGTAGTAAATCGCATTAATTACATCCAAAGCTTGAAGGTTGTTTCACTCAAACCAAAACAGCCTTCTAGAGGGAATGTACTTTTTTCTTACCGAATTGAGCCATTCTTGTTAAAATCTGGTCAGTCCATACCCCATGACCATACATCCTACTGGGAAGTTTGGCAGATGGTGCAAACATTTTTGGAGCTTGGTTATAACGTTGATGCCATCCAGTTTTACAATGATGAATTCGTTCCTGAAAAAGATTACGCATTTTTCGTTGATGTCCGTCATCGGATGCAAGAACTAGCACCAAAACTCAATAAGGATTGTGTGAAAATTTTCCACGTTGACATTGCTAATATGGTGTTTCGGAATGCGGCTGAATGCAATAGACATTTAGAATTACAGCAAAGGCGGGGTATTACTCTTTGTCCGCAGCGATATGAAGCGCCTAACTTAGGAATTGAATATGCAGATTATGGCATAGTTTTAGGCAATGAATTCACTATCAATACCTTCAAGTACGCTAACAAACCGATTTATCGTGTACCCCTTTCTAATCCTACCGTCTATCCTTGGCCAGAACAAAGGAATTTTGAAGCCGTAAGAAAGAATTTCTTTTGGTTTGCTAGTCACGGCTTTGTTCATAAAGGGCTTGATTTAGTTTTAGAAGCCTTTGCACAAATGCCAGATTTCCATTTAACAGTTTGTGGACCAATTAATAAGGAACCAGAATTTGAACAAGCTTTTCATCAAGAGCTTTATCAAACACCCAATATACATACTTATGGTTGGATTGATGTTATGAGTCCTGAGTTTATAGAAGTTACCAATAATTGTATTGGGACTGTGTTTGTTTCAGCAGCAGAAGGTGGAGCAGGTAGCGTTATCACTTGTATGCATACAGGGTTAATCCCGATAGTCAATTATGAAGCTAGTGTTGATGTGCATGATGATTGCGGTGTGCTATTAAACAATTCTTCGATCGCAGAAATTCAATCGGCAGTTAGAAGAATTTCTAATTTGCCTGTAGAAGACTTGAAAAGTATGTCTCGCAAAGCATGGGAATATGTAAGAGCAAATCATACTAAAGAGAACTTTGCTAAAGTTTACCGAAATACTATAGAGCAAATTATCGAGAATCAAAGCCAGAAAAAGCAGACATCTAGCAAACAACTGGTTAGTAGCGATGCCTCCGGCGGGCTACGCCTACGCTAACACCAATTCACTATGAAAATGTACTTAGTATTTAGTTTTAAAAAACTATTAAGTGCAAGTTTATAGAGAATTTGTATCACAACCAACAGTTCCAAAAAGGAGTTTAGTTCATGATTATTATCGATCGCGCCTTACAAGCCAGAGCAGCAGCAGGAAATCCTATTAAAGTGGGAATGATTGGTGCTGGTTTTATGGGTAGAGGAATTGCCAACCAAATTGTCAATTCAGTGCCAGGAATGGAGTTAGTTGCTATCTCCAATCGCAAGATTGATGCAGCTAAACAAGCTTATTCGGAAGCAGGAATTGAAGATATTCAAGTTGTTGCAACTGTCAGCGAATTAGAAGATGCGATCGCAAACGGTAAGTATGCAGTCACAGAAGACGCTAAGTTACTGTGTCGGGCTGAGGGCATCGAGGCCATAATCGAAGTCACAGGGGCAGTGGAATTTGGCGCTCACATAGTTATGGAAGCGATCGCCCATTGCAAACATGTGATTATGATGAATGCCGAACTCGACGGCACTATTGGCCCCATCCTGAAAGTCTATGCTGACAAAGCAGGTGTGATTCTTAGCGCCTGTGATGGCGATCAGCCAGGGGTGCAAATGAACCTCTACCGCTTTGTAAAAAGCATTGGTTTAACTCCGTTATTATGCGGTAACATTAAAGGACTCCAAGACCCCTATCGCAATCCCACCACCCAGGAAGGATTTGCTAAACGTTGGGGTCAAAAGCCCCACATGGTGGCTAGCTTCGCAGACGGAACCAAGATTTCCTTTGAGCAAGCGATCGTTGCCAATGCCACAGGGATGAAAGTCGCCAAACGGGGAATGTTGGGATATGACTTCAACGGTCATGTCGATGAAATGACCCAGTTATATGATGTTGAACAACTCAAAGAACTAGGCGGTATTGTCGATTATGTAGTTGGAGCAAAACCAGGCCCAGGCGTATATGTATTTGCCACTCACGACGACCCCAAGCAACAGCACTATCTCAACTTATATAAATTAGGCGAAGGCCCACTTTACAGCTTCTATACTCCTTATCACCTCTGTCATTTTGAAGTTCCCCTGTCCGTAGCGCGTGCTGTCCTGTTCGGTGATGCCGTTATGTCTCCGCTAGCAGGTCCCTTAGTAGATGTTGTCACCACTGCCAAAATTGACCTGAAAGCTGGAGAAACACTAGATGGCATCGGTTACTACATGACCTACGGACAATGCGAGAATTCCAATATCGTCCAACAGCAAAATCTTCTACCAATTGGTTTAGCCGAAGGATGTCGCCTGAAACGGGATATTAATAAGGATCAAGTCCTCACTTATGAGGATGTAGAATTACCTAAAGGCAGACTTTGCGACCAACTAAGAACTGAGCAAAACACTTATTTCGCCCCAGAAAAAATCTTGGTAGCAGTTGGGTAATAGCGACAAATGAATTGGCTGTAGGGGCGTACAGCTGTACGCCCCTTACGTTTCGGAAAGATCCCCCCGCCTGCGGCGACCCCCTTTTTAAGGGGAGCCAGCCCAAGGACGATGGGGTCTCCCCAAGTGGAGCGACTGGCGTGGGTTGGGGGGATCTCCGAAGCCCCTATAAACGTAAGTATTTGTCGCAAGAATTTCGTAAAGAGGATAGGAAGCTATATTGCGGGACGCTAAAGTTGTTGATAGTAACTTGCTGGGGAGCGTTGAAACAAACCTGATCGAAACTTTAGGTCAAATTCATGAAAATTGCTCTAGTCCACGATTATCTAACCCAGCGAGGTGGGGCAGAGCGTGTATTTGAACTGCTTTGTAAGCGTTATCCTGAAGCAGACATTTTCACATCTCTGTACGATCCACAAAAAACTATTGATCTAGGCGATCGCATAGTCAACACAACATTCTTGCAAAAAATTCCTGGTGCAGCAAAACATTTTAGGTCAATGGCTCCTCTATATTTTCCTGCCTTTCGTGCCTTGGATTTGCAAGACTACGATCTAATTATTAGCAGTAGCACCAGCTTCGCCAAAGCAGTGCGAAAAAAGCCAAATGCCCGCCACATTTGCTTTTGCCATAACGTCACCCGTTTCTTATGGGATACAGCAACTTATTTAAGAGAATACGGAGATTATAGATATTTTGCTCCTTTAATCGAACAGGTATTTCAACTAATGAGAAAGGTAGACCTGAAATATGCACAGGAACCTGACCTTTACATTGCTAATTCTAGTGTTGTTGCCCGCCGTATTGAAAGTATTTATGGCAAAAAGGCAATGATGGTGAACTATCCAATTGATACTAGTAAATTTCTTTTTTCTGATATAAAAGATGAATATTATCTGGCCTCAGCCCGGATGATCAGCTATAAACGCCTTGATATCATAGTCGAAGCTTTTAATTGGCTGGGATGGCGGTTATTAATATCAGGTGACGGGCCAGAACAAGCACGGTTAAAATCCAAAGCATTAAAAAATATTGAGTTCTTGGGACACGTAAGTGATAAAACCCGCAAAGACTTGTTTTCCAAAGCCAAGTCTATTATTGTCGCAGCCTTAGAAGATTACGGATTAGTTCCAGTAGAGGCTAATGCTAGCGGCACACCAGTCATCGCCTACGGAGCAGGTGGAGTTTTAGATACTCAAATACCAGGTGAAACAGGAGTCTTTTTCAAAAGACAAACACCCGAATCTCTACAAATTGCATTACTAGAAGCCAATGGCATCTCTTGGGATTACGATCGCATCCGTCATCATGCAGTAGCAAACTTTTCGGAGAATGCATTCTTTGGGAAAGTTGAACAAATTATTAACCAAGCTTGTGGTCTGCATCAAATATTCATTTGATTTCTGAATCTCTTCCCACTATAAGATTACCTATTTATTTTTCTCTCCTGCTCGTTGGCGGAAGCCTCTGTCTGCGACACGCTACGCGAACGCAAAGAAGGCGGTTTGGAAAAAGAATAGGTGTCGGAGAATCTCTTAGCGTAAGTCTTGAAGACAAGGATAATAAAAGTGGTTCAAAATAGTCTAAACCCTCACATAACTACAGTTTCTGAAAACGAACCAAGCTACGGACAATTGTTTGCCGTATTTGTGCGAAGATTTCCTTGGTTCCTAACAGTATTAATTACTTCTATTGCTATTGCAGGTATGGTAACTTTTAAAACCAAACCTACTTATAAAAGTTCAATGCAATTGCTAGTAGAACCTAACTATCAAGGTAAGACAGAAGGTGCGGGCATAGACAACCAGTTTACTGACTCTGATATTGTGATAGATACTGCAACCCAGCTTAACTTGATGCAGAGTTCAGGACTTATCCAAAAAGCAGTTGATAAACTTCAGTCTGATTATCCAGATATAAGTGCAGCTGAGATTAAAACTTCTTTGGTCTTAACTCAATTAAGGAGCAAAGAAGATAATGTTGCTACTAAAATATTTCAAGTTGAATACACTGCCGAAGATCCAGAAAAGACACAAAAAGTTCTGGATGCAATTCGACAAGTTTATGTTGATTATAACAAACAACAGCAGACTTCGCGGTTACAAAAAGGTCTGCAAATTATCAGAGAGCAGTTAAGTAAAGCCAGTGAAGAAGTAAACGCGGCTGAGACAAATTTACAAAGGTTTCGCAGAAATCAAAACTTAATTGATCCAGAGTCACAAGCTAAAGCGATTGAGACAGCTTTGAACAATATTGCTCAAGAACGTCAGACAACTCGTGCTCAATATGGAGAAGCTTTAGCACGCCAAAAATCTTTGGAAGAACAACTTAACCGTTCTCCTCAAAACGCTCTAGTTGCTTCTCGTCTGAGTCAGTCTACTCGCTACCAAAGCTTACTCAACGAAATCCAAAAAACTGAACTGGCACTAGGACAGGAACGTTTACGCTTTACAGATCAAACTCCAAGTGTGCAAAAGCTTAAAGAACAGCTTCAGAACCAAAAGGAATTATTGCAACAAGAGGTAGGAAGAACTTTAGGCGGAAAGTCTGCTGGTGCATTCACGAATGGAGACTCTCTTCTCGAAAAAGGACAACTTGGTGAAATTGATCTTAACCTTGCTGGTCAGCTAGTAGAAACGCAAACAACTATAGTTGCTTTAACTGCTCGCGATCAAACTTTGGCCAAGAAAGAAAACGAGCTACGTTTTGAAATCAAACGTTTCCCGCCTCTGTTGGCTTATTACAATCGGATGCTACCACAGTTGCAATTTAGTCGTGAAAGATTAGAGCAACTTTTAAGAGCAGAACAGCAATTGCGGCAAGAACTTTCTAAGGGTGGATTTAATTGGGAAGTTGTAGAAGATCCCCACAAAGGCGCACAATTAGGTCCCAATCTTCAACAGAACTTGCTGTTAGGTGCTGTGGTTGGGTTTATGTTAGGAGGCATTGCTGCCTTTATCCGAGAATCGGCTGATGATGCAGTTCACACCACTGCTGAGTTAGAGAAGCAAATGGCCATGCCGTTGTTGGGAACAACTCCCAAATTACCGCCAGCCAAACCCAGAGAATCAATGATCAAGTTACCCTTTGGTAAGCCAGAAGTTCTCGCTCCTTGGACAATTCAGGTATTGCAATCTCCACCACGTTGGGAATCGCTGGATCTGATTTACAAAAACATTGAACTTTTGAATACTGTTGCTAACTTAAAATCTTTGATGATTACCTCAGCTTTACCTGATGAGGGTAAGTCAGCTTTGGCGTTGGGTTTAGCGATGAGTGCTGCCCGTTTACACAAAAGGGTGTTACTAATTGATGCCAACTTACGCGATCCGAGTCTGCATCACCAACTGAATCTTCCTAATGAACAGGGGCTTTCAACTCTATTAGCTAGTGATGCAAACCTACCCAACCAGATTAGTCTTCAATACGCAGGTTCCGCTTACATCGATATTTTGACGGCTGGCCCAAAACCTGCTGACCCAGCTAATCTCTTGAGTTCCCCTCGGATGATGCAATTAATGGCAGCATTTGAAGAAAACTATGATTTAGTACTGATAGATGCTCCCCCAGTTCTTGGTTTGGTGGATGCCATGCTCACCGCATCATCTTGTCGTAGCGTGGTCATGGTGGCAAGTATTGGTATTGTGACGCGGAGTCAGCTTAATCAAGCGACAGCCATGCTGAGTAAGTTAAATCTGATTGGAGTTGTAGCTAACGGAGTATCAAACTCTAGCAGTAATTACGTCCCTTATGTAAAAGAACAGCAATTAGCTCTCCGTCAAGCTGTGGAAAAGTAGTTATTAGCGGTTATAGGTTGAAAGAACCCCACCCCGCAAGCGGTGAGCTTGCTCTGATGCAATACGTTTAAATAGAACACGCAGTAGGGGCGCACAAGCTGTGCGCCCTTTGTTTTTGATGAACCAAATTGAATTTTGTTGCTATCAGGAAAATCTCAGCATATTTATGCTATCTTTATCGCTTATCAGAGAAATCACTGGCTATTTAAAGAGTAAATAAAGAATTTATTTGAGCGATCGCTATTTCTAAATACTCTTATATTCTAGAAATTAAAGCACCTTCATAAAGGCTAGAAGACAAGAGTGGACTGGTTTTTTTAAATATATCGACAAAATAAACCCCTCAGTACAATCAAACGTAGATATAGATTTATGGGTAATTTCCCTCTACATATTTCTACTTTCAGTAGTTACCGGAAAATACCGATTGCCCATGAATATTGATAGTAACGTTGATTTGTACACCTCTACATCCAGAAGGGTTCTGAATGATAGGTGCTTGGCTGAGTGGCAAATAGCAATAACATATTTTTGCCCTCAATTCTCTCCAACTTTTTGGACTGACAACAAGATTCGGATTTGGGTCTTTGGCATTGATAGCCTTTGATAACGCCTCAGTAATTCACTCCTGTATAAACCCAAAGACATTATGACAACTTCAATAATTCCAACTCTAGAGAATTTATATGATGTAACCCAGGAACACCAAGATAATCGTGGGGACTGCACACTCCAGTGGCGACGGGGTAAGCTGTTGGTGAAGCCGCCTGGACAAGTTAAACAACCATATCTGCCTGCATTAAATAGTAAGCGATCGCTAGTAGAATGCTTACAACATTCTCCTGTAAGTTTGGTAAGCATAGATCCAAAATTGGGTGAAGCTTTGCTCAGGTTTTGGGCAGATGCGTGTGAAGAAGCTCAAAAACCAATATTCCTAAGCCTACCTGCTAGCCAAAAACTGCCTAATCAACCCTTCAGACAATTACAGCGGCTAATTGATTGGATTGCTGCTTTCATGTTGCTGTTATTAGTAAGTCCAGCCATGTTGGGATTGATTGTGTTAATGCAAGTTTACTCGCCAGGGTCACTTTTTTGTCATGAATGGCGTGTTGGAGAACGGGGTAAACTGTTTCGGGTAATGAGGTTTAACACCCAAAACACCACACTGCTAGAACGTTGGATGGGTAAATACAGTCTCGACAATCTACCACAGTTATTTAACGTGCTGCGGGGTGACATGAGTTTAACCGGATTTCGTTGTTGGACTTTAGAAGATGCAGTACAGATAAATAAACTACCAGAAATTACAGCTTTATGGGAAGTAGACGCACAGTCTCACCTGTTACATCTAGATAGCCAAACCCTGTAATTTATCTGTGCGGTAATTGATGTTTTCATCTACCGCACTGAAGCTAAAGCAAAAATTGCTTAAATCGCATTTATAACGGTCTATCTACCTTGCCAAACTATTATTATAAAATCCATGCATTCCCAATTTCCTCAACAACTCCGTAGTTTGCTCAAAGCTACCAGCTTTTGGCAAGACAACTATTTAATATTGCGAGAATTTAAACACTTTCGTAAAATTGCAATTTTAGCTCTGATATTCTCAATTTTGGCGGCAACTTTTGAAGGTGTGAGTATTGGTTTCTTACTTTCCTTCTTGCAAAGCTTAACTAGTCCTAATGCTCAACCTGTTCAAACAGGAATAGGCTGGTTTGATATTTGGATTTTGGGAGCCAAGTCATCAGCAATTAATCGCCTCTACCGCGTATCTTTACTGATTTTATTAAGTACTTGGTTACGTGCAACCTTTAACTATTTTTCTCAAGTTTACACTGAATTATCTCAACTGCATCTTGCCGATCGCCTACGTAAGCAAATTTTTGAACAGTTACAATCCTTATCGTTAAGTTACTTTGCCAAAACTCGTTCTGGTGAACTAATTAACACAATTACCACAGAAATCGAAAAGATAAGACAGGGTTTTAGTGGCGGAGCCTTTTTAGTAACTAGAGGATTGACAACTCTTGTCTATTTAATATCCATGTTTTTGATATCATGGCAACTTACGCTGATTTCAGCACTACTATTTACACTTTTAGGTGTGGGGTTGTCAAATCTGAACGCTAGAGTCAGAGAATCAAGTTTTGGCATGACAACTGCTAATGCTAATTTTACATCAACAGCCATAGAATTTATTAATGGCATTCGTACTGTTCACACCTGTGGTACTCAAGAATTTGAGCGTCAGCGTTACTATAAAGCTAGCGATAAGGTAATAAGTACTACAACTAAAGTTGTTTTTACTTGGACACTTGTGAAGCCTATTGCCGAAGGGGTAGCGACTACGGTGTTGGTCGGAATGATTATTTTGGCGTTCACTAGCCTTGTTACCAATGGAACGCTACAAGTTGCTTCTTTGCTAACCTTTTTCTTTGTGCTATTTCGCTTTATTCCCTTCGTTCAAGATATTAATGGCACGAGAGCATATCTCAGTACTTTACATGGTTCGGCAGATAATATTAAAAATTTGTTGAAAACTGATGAAAAATATTACTTTAAAAATGGCAAAATTGAGTTTAAAGGTTTAAAAAGGTCAATAGATTTAGTATCTGTAGATTTTGGCTACGATGATGAAAATCTAGTGCTACATAATATTACCCTGACTATTGAAAAGGGAAAAATGACAGCATTAGTTGGAGCTTCGGGTGCTGGTAAAACAACCCTTGCTGACTTAATTCCTCGATTTTATAATGCTACAGATGGATATCTTTACATTGATGAAGTTGATGTACGACAGTTTGAAATTAACTCTCTACGTCGCAAAATAGCTGTCGTTAGTCAGGATACCTTTATCTTCAATACTAATGTTTGGGAAAATATTTCTTACGGTACTCCAGAAGCGACTAATGATGAAATTAAAGTAGCTGCTAAACTAGCGAATGCACTAGAATTTATTTTAGAAATGCCCGAAGGTTTTGATACTCAATTAGGCGATCGCGGTGTTAGGTTATCTGGAGGACAAAGACAGCGAATTGCTATTGCGCGTGCTTTACTGCGGAACCCAGAAATTTTGATTTTGGATGAAGCGACTAGCGCTTTAGATTCGCTATCTGAGCGCTTAATTCAAGATTCATTAGAAAAGCTATCTGTTGGTAAGACAGTAATTGCGATCGCTCACCGTCTTTCTACTATTTCGAAAGCAGATAAAGTTGTGGTATTAGAACAGGGACGGATAGTAGAACAAGGGAACTATAAAGAACTACTTGATCTCAAAGGTAAACTTTGGAAATACCATCAAATGCAGTATGAAGTAAGACAATCAGATTAGGAATAATATCCAAAATCTCGTTAAGTTTAAGCTGTAGGGGTGTACAGCTATGCACCCCTACTCGAATCAAGTATATGTTGAAATAGAAATACCAACATAAAAATCATAAAAATAGTATCTTACTTATATTTCTCTTTACAAGAAGTGTTTAAGAACTAATCAAATTAGTACTATATACTAAATATTAACGGAAAATATGTTCGATAAAAAATATAACAAAGACCTCATTTATCAATGCTCTAATTTTAATGTAGGTGAGGGTGGAGGTGTTGAAACTTATTTAGCTTCTCTATTTGAACATCGACCGCATGAGGTTAGCGATCGCGTGATAAAATCGCTTAATAATGTAGATCAAAGCCAGTTTAAATTGCTGCACATTCACAGCCCAGATTTGCTATTGCAGCTTACAGGCGAATGCCCTGCCATCTTCAGCGTTCATAATCACTCATTCTACTGTCCTAGCGGTACAAAATATTTAGCAGGGCAACGGACAATCTGCGATCGCAACTTTTCTTATTTAGGATGTACCTGGGGTAAACTAGTAGATAAGTGTGGTAGCCGTAGACCTTTAAGAAGTTTGAAAGAACTTCAAACTACTAATCAGTTATTAGATATCTTAAAAAAGATAAAAATTACTTTTGTTGCTAATAGCGAATATGTGCGGCAACAATTGATCCAAAATGGTGTACCCCCAGAACAAACTCTAACGCTACACTGTGGTATCTCTGTACCGCAAGCAGCAACTGCACCCTTGAGTTTAGAAGTTCATCAAAATCATAGAATTTTGTTTGCGGGACGAATTGTTTCTGATAAAGGTCTAGAATGGTTACTCAAAACCTTAATACATACAGACCCGCAAATTAAACTTGATATCGCAGGTGAAGGATGGGAACGGCCCCGCTTAGAAAAATTAGCAAACACCCTCAAATTAAATAACCGGATCACTTGGCATGGATGGTGCGATCGCGATAAAATAAATCAACTTTATCAACAGTGTTTTGCAGTCATCTTTCCTAGCGTTTGGCCTGAACCTGCTGGTCTTGTAACTCTGGAAGCATACTCTCGTTATCGACCTGTAATTGGTAGTGCAGTCGGAGGTATTCCAGAACATTTACGAGATGGAGAAACGGGTATTCTTGTTCCAGGTAATAATATCAAAAAGCTGGCTGATGCAATCCATGAGTTGTATAGAGATCATCAAAAAAGCCGATACATGGGCGAACAAGGTCATGCTTTATTGATGAAAGAATTTACAATGGCTACTCATGTAAATAATCTCCGAACAATTTATGCAAAAGCAATAGCTGAATTCCCTTCTAGAGCGAAAAAGCTATATAGCATACCTCAAGCTAAATAAGCTTAGTTTGCTAAAAACATCAATTAGTGCAATCTTCTACTGAGAAAAAATCAAGGGAGAAAAATATGTCATTACATAAAGAATGCGAAGCACCTTTAGTTAGCGTTATTATCCCCACTTATAATCGATCAGAGTATCTCAAGCAAGCGATCGCTAGTGCTATAAAACAAACTTATCAAAATATCGAAATTATTATTTCTGATAATTGTAGTCCAGAAAACCCTCAAGAACTTGTCGCATCTTTTGGTGACTCACGCATCAGATTTTGGCGACATCAGCAAAATGTGGGTATGATTGCTAATCAGCAACATGGCTTTAAGATGGCGCGAGGTAAATATGTTGCTAGTTTGCATGACGATGATATTTGGAATGAAGATTTTTTAGCAAAGCTAGTACCGCCACTTGAAGCAAACTCTGAGTTAGTGATTGCTTTTTGCGATCAATATATTATAGATGCAGATGGGAAAATTAATAATATTGGAACTGAAGAAAATACACGCGGTTACAAGCGGGATAAACTAGCAAAAGGAACTCATAAACCTTTTTATAAAATTGGATTGGTAGATAAAAGCATACCTACTGCTGCATCTTGTGTGATTCGCAATAATTTTATTGATTGGGATAGTATTCCCTCAGAGGTTGGCGGGATGTGGGATTTATATTTAACTTACCTCTGCTGTATATCTGGTGGTAGCGCTTACTACTATCCAGAAAAATTGACGCGATATCGTGCTCATGAGCAAACTGATACTATGCTCAGTGGTAGTCGAGATGTACAGGCAAAAATTCGCAAAGCTAAAAGCGAAATGTTTTGTTATCAAGTCTTTATGGAAGACGCTCGCTTACAGCAATTTAAAACTTACTTTCAGCAGAAATGGTTAGAAGCTAATACCACTTTAGGAATTGGTTTGCTACGAAGTGAACAGATAGCCGCAGCACGTCCTTATTTTTGGCAGGCGCTGAATCAACAAAAATTTAATGTGCGAACTCTAGCGGCACTTACTATTAGTTTCACTCCGCAAGTTCTAGCAAGTAAGTTAATGAGAATACCGAAATAATGAAAAACTCCAACCACAAAGGGATGGAGTTTTTGGGCATGGGGCATGGAGAAGAAGTTTCTCGCCGTTTTCAATAAAGTAATAGTAAACGCAGAGTGAAGAAAATAAGATTATTTAAATTTCTTTATCTGCGGTTATGGTTAAGCTTTTATCATTAAGGAAGATAATGCATGAAACTTTGTATTGTTACTCATAAAATTAAAAAAGGTGATGGTCAAGGGCGGGTAAACTATGAGGTTGCTAATGAAGCAATTCGTCGTGGTCATCAACTGACATTATTAGCTAGTGAAGTCGCACCAGAGCTAGAAGACAATAGCCAAGTTAATTGGATTCAAATCCCAGTCAAAGGCTATCCGACAGAATTTGTGCGGAATTTCATATTTGCCCAAAAAAGTGCAGATTGGTTGCGTCAACATCGCTCTGAGATTGATTTAGTTAAAGTCAATGGAGCAATTAATCTGGCTGCGGCTGATGTAAATGCTGTACATTTTGTCCACAGTTCATGGTTGCGATCGCCTGTTCATATTTCCCGCAATCGCCGAGATTTATATGGTTTGTACCAATGGCTATTTACGGCTTTTAATGCCCGTTGGGAAAAACAGGCTTTCCAAAAAGCACAGGTTGTCGTAGCTGTATCAGAAAAGGTAGCGCAGGAATTAGTCAATACTGGTGTACCGCGTTCTCGCATTCGCGTAATTGTCAACGGTGTTGATTTAGAAGAGTTTGCTCCAGGTGAAAGCAATCGCCAAAAGTTAGGTTTACCAGAAAATGTCACCCTAGCACTGTTCGCTGGAGATATCCGCACACCCAGAAAGAACTTAGATACAGTGCTGCACGCCTTGGTGAAAGTTCCCGATTTACATCTGGTGGTAGTGGGACACACCCAAAATAGCCCTTTCCCAGAACTAGCAGCATCATTAGGGTTAAGTGAACGCGTGCATTTTGTCGGATATCGCCGTGATATCCCTCAAATTATGCAAGCAGTAGATTTATTTGTTTTTCCTTCCCGATACGAAGCTTGCAGCCTCGTATTGTTAGAAGCACTTTCTTCAGGACTGCCAGTAATTACTGCCACAGCCACCGGGGGCGGAGAGTTGGTGACACCAGAATGTGGCATCGTTTTACCCGACTCAGATGATATTAATGCTTTGGCTGTGGCGCTGATGTCCTTGGTGAGCAGTCCCGCCCTCGTAAAGCAAATGGGCAAAGCAGCTCGCTCTGTGGCAGAACGACATAGCTGGAATACTATGGCAAAAACTTATGTGGATCTATTCGAGGAGTTAAGCAAGAATGCGGAACACCGTTCTGATACCGACTTATCGCCGTCCACAAGACCTATCACGCTGCCTTTTGGCGCTACAGGAGCAAACTAAACCAGTTGATCAGGTGATAGTGGTTGTCCGTGATACGGATGCAAAAACTTGGGAATTTCTGGCGCAATTTAAAGCGCCCAACTTGCCACTACATACTGTGAAAGTCACACAACCGGGGGTAGTAGCAGCCCTGAATGCCGGACTAGCAGCAGTGGAGGGCGATATTGTCTCCATTACTGATGATGATGCTGCACCCCACCCAGATTGGTTAGAGCGCATCGCCGCTTACTTTACCTCAGATAGTCGTCTCGGCGGTTTAGGAGGGCGTGATTGGATACACCACGGCAGCAAATTAGAAGACGAATCCCGCCCCGTAGTGGGACAGTTGCAGTGGTTTGGGCGAGTGATTGGCAACCATCATCTGGGAGTGGGAGAACCCCGCGAAGTCGATATTCTCAAAGGCGTAAACATGAGTTTTCGTAAAGAGGCAATCGGACAATTGCGCTTTGACGAACGGATGCGCGGTACAGGAGCGCAAGTACATTTTGAAATGGCATTCACTCTGACATTAAAACGGGCTGGTTGGAAGATAATTTATGATCCTAACGTTGCTGTAGATCACTATCCAGCACAACGTTTTGATGAAGATCAGCGAAATAATTTTAATGAAGTTGCCTTTATTAATTTAGTCCATAATGAAACCTTAGTTTTATTAGAGCATTTGCCATTTATCCGCCGGATTGTATTTTTATTCTGGGCAGTATTTGTGGGTACATGCGATAGTTTGGGTTTCGTACAATGGTTAAGATTTTTACCTAGCCAAGGGCAGCTGGCAGGGAAAAAATTGCTGGCATCCTGGCATGGGCGTTGGCAGGGATATAAAGAATTTAAAATTCAAAATTCAAAACCGATTCATTAATTTTGAATTTATTTATGTAAAAATCTAAAATCTAAAATTGAATGAATTCTAAGCAGATACTTTTCAATAGTTTTTCACAAGAAAACTATTCTCCCCAAGAGCGATCGCTACAGGGTTGGATGGCGATCGCAGGCTTTATATTACTGACTGTAGTTTGCTATTTTGCTGGTGCTACTGCCGCATTGCGCCTAATTTACCCGGTGATAGCTTTAGTAGTAGCCGTGTTTTTATACTTGCGGCATCCCATTCTCTACATCAGCTTTACCTGGTGGATCTGGTTTCTCACACCCTTAGCTACGCGCTTGGTTGACTATCGAGTAGGCTGGGATCCTACCCGCCAGATGCTCATAGCACCATATTTAGTAGTATTTGTAACTATTGCAACATTCTTGCGACACTTTCCCCGCGCCTCACGCCAAGGGGGCTTGCCGTTTGTTTTGGCTTTTATCGGAGTCTTCTATGGCTTTCTCGTCGGTCTAATTTATAACCCACCAATCCCTGTAGCACGCGGGCTACTGGATTGGCTCAGTCCAGTCATCTTCGCTTTTCACTTATTTATAAACTGGCGAGATTATCCCAGCTATCGCCAGAACATTCAGCGAACATTTCTTTGGTGCGTGTTGATTTTAGGAGCTTATGGCGTATATCAATTTGTTGTGGCTCCTGAGTGGGACAGATATTGGCTCATAGAATCAAAACTATTCATGAGTTCTGGAAACCCTGTACCTTTCGGGATGCGTGTTTGGAGTACATTGCACTCAGTCGGCCCCTTTGGTTCAGTCATGCAAGCTGGGTTGCTGTTGTTATTTACCAGCTCTGGAAATTTAATTTTTCCTGCTTCAGCTGTTGGTTATTTGTCCTTCCTCTTAACACAAGCACGGACTAACTGGGGCGGCTGGCTATTGGGAATAATTATGATCATGGGTTCAGTCAAAACCCGGATTCAAATGCGCTTAATCATCATAATTCTAGTGATGGCAATTTGTGTTGTGCCGTTGACAACTATCGAGCCAATTGCTGGGGTTGTAGCAGCACGTTTGGAAACGTTTTCTAATCTTGAAGAAGATAATAGCTTTAAAGATAGATCGGGAACTTATGACAAAAACCTTGGTTTAGCCCTTTCTAATGCTTTAGGTAATGGGTTAGGAAATATTTGGAAGGTCAACGAAAAAACTGGTCAAATAGAAGTAGTGGTGATTGATAGCGGCATTTTAGATATATTTTTCACCCTTGGTTGGTTTGGAGCCATCTTTTATATGGGTGGATTAATTTTTTTAATTATTAGTGTTAGCAGCTATGGTGAAGGTCGTTTTGATAGTTTTATCAGTGCTGCCCGCGCCATTGGTATCAGTTCTGCTACACAGTTAATTATTGGTAGCGGTATGTTAAGTGTGGCTGGGATGATTCTTTGGGGATTTTTAGCTATGGCTATGGCAGGACACAAGTACTATCAACATCAAAAAAATTATCAATTATGAATTAATCCGAGAATATTTGGCTGGATGCAAATTGGTTTTTGTGGTTAGTTAAACAACAAAATATTACAACTTAAATAGGACTGGTATAAATTATGAAAGCAATTATTGTAATGCCACTAGCCGAACAACGAGGTGGCGGTGAAATGATGCTCTGGGATTTGGTACAACAGGGACGTAATGCTGGTGTTGATTGGCTGGTGATATTTTTAGAAGACGGTCCAATGGTAGAACAAGTAAAGTCCCTTGGCATTGATGCACGAGTTGTAGAAAGTGGACGTTTACGCCAAATCCACCGTTTTATTGCCGCCGTTTTTCGGATAGCTGCGATCGCACGCCGCGAACGTGCAGATATAATTGTCAATTGGATGTGGATTACGCATATATCTGGAGGTTTGGCAGCGATGCTGGCAGGGTTACCTGCTGTGTGGTATCAGCTAGAAGTGCCTAGTGATAAGACTTGGTTAGTGCGAATTGCTACTTTAATCCCAGCTCGTGCGATTATCACTCTCTCCCAAGATGGCAAGCAAGCACAGGCAGAAATTTGGCCTCACAGGCCAACACCCTTGGTTTATCCTGGTGTCGCACTAGACCGATTTGAGCCTAATGCTTTGCCAACTCCTGAAGAAGCACGGCGAAAACTGGGCTTACCTTCGCACGGCCCGTTGATTGGAATCGTTGGGCGATTGCAACGATGGAAGGGAATGCACGTATTGGTGCAAGCAATGCCCAAAATTTTACAGAAGTATCCTGATGCTCATTGTGTAGTTGTTGGTGGTAAGCACGATTTAGAACCGGATTATGAGGACTTCTTAAAAGCGGAAATTGCAGCCTTGGGCTTGAAAGAGCAAGTAATTATGGCTGGGCTACAGCGTAATATCCCGGAGTGGGTGCAAGCAATGGATGTATTCGTTCATGCATCAGATAAAGAGCCGTTTGGAATTGTGATTATTGAGGCGATGGCGCTAGGTAAACCTGTGATTGCTGGTGATGCTGGCGGGCCGACAGAGATTATTACCGATGGCATGAATGGATTATTAACACCTTACGGTGATGCAGAGAAATTAGCGATCGCAATTCTCCGCTATCTTGACGAACAAGAATTTGCCCAGAGTACCGGAGTAGCCGCCAGGCAACGCGCCCTCGATTTCTCAACGCAGAATTATGCTCAAAACTTTATTAGTGCAATTCGTGCTGCTAAGGCTTGAGCGTCTGAAATACATCAGAGCAAGCTCTCGAAGAGCGGGGAGGAGCTTGGAGGTGGGGTTCTTGTATTTCATTCAAGCAAGAACACCTAATAATACCGCTTCACAAAGAAACGGTATAACTCAATTTATACCTACTATTTTAGGACTTTAAGCACTGTACAAACGAATCATCATTTATTAAACCCAATATCACCTAAACCATCTCAAACTCTAATTGATGACTCTTGAGAAAATCATGAGTAAAATGATCCACCACATTTGTATCAGCTAGTTCCAAATTATAAAAATCTACAGCTTCATGATCAAAATATGGCCCAGCGTGCCAAGTACCCTCATGTAGCTTGATAAAACAATTCCCCGGAATGCGGAAAGCAGCAATCTCTTCTAATGCTGGTTCATTCACATCATTATTAGGAGGACAAACTGTAATTAACCAATCTTTTCCTTCCAAAGAACCCAGACATTGAGTGCATTGCACATGGCGAGTAATTTTGTGAAACTTTTGCCCCCTCTTCTCCAACCGCATAATATAAAATCGTGGAATCCCGTTTTGCAGGTTTAACTGTGCATCTTCCACATCGTAAGCTTTACCATCAAGACTTGCAAAAATCACCTGTCCATAACGCCGAAAGTTTTCAGAAGTCACCCATTGTGCTTGCAATTGTTGCACTGTCTTTGATGTACTCATATCAAACCTTTAAGATGCTTAGGTCTATTTTCCCCCAAAATGACTGAGTTTTATACAGTTATAATGGTGACTTCTTGAGTTTAAATACCCTACATTTATTGTGAAAAAATAACCTCAGCTAGCTAGATAACTACGCACTTGTTCTTTTTGCCGTCGGAGGAGACTTAGAGCTTTTTGCTCTATTTGACGCACTCGTTCTCGACTAATACCCATGCGATCGCCAATCTGTGCTAAAGAAAGTTCATATCCATCAGTCAGACCAAAGCGCAAGGTTAATATTTCTCGCTGCTGGGGAGACAGCTTTGCCAACAAGTCTTGTAAGTCTTGGTGCAAAGATTCTTCAACGGCATAGTCTTCGGGAGAAGGGCCATCATCCTCCAGTATGTCTTGCAATTCTGTATCTTGTTGTTCACCAACTCGCGCCTCTAAAGAGAAGGGTTGACGGGCCAAAAACAAACACTCTCGAACTTGGCTCGGTGTCAAAGATAAGGCGGTGGCAATTTCAGCAGTAGTAGGAACGCGACCTAACTGTTGAGATAATTCTCGCTGCACCCGTTTAATTTTGTTCAGTTTCTCAAAGACGTGGATAGGTAAACGAATTGTTCGTCCTTGTTGGGCGATCGCTCGTGTGATCCCTTGACGAATCCACCAGTAAGCGTAGGTAGAAAACTTATAACCAAGAGCAGGATCAAATTTATCCACCCCTCGCTCTAAACCCAAAGTACCTTCTTGAATTAAATCCATAAATTCCAGGTTGCGGTGCTGGTATTTCTTTGCCACTGCCACCACTAACCGGAGATTAGCCTGAATCATCTTCTGTTTGGCTTGATGTCCTTGACTTAGCTGTTGCTTCAGCAACTCAACACTTAACTCCACCTGATCTGCCCATTCTTGCAGCGTGGGTTCCTGCTTTAATTTCACAGCCAATTCTTCTTTAGCAGCTAGTAAATTCATCATCTGCTGCACATGTTGGGCAAAAATAACCTCTTGTTCACGAGTCAACAAATCTACACGCCCGATCTCTTGCAAATAACTACGTACAATATCATCTGTAGCTCGAGGTTTTTTATCTGCGGCTAAGTTTTTTTTCTTCGTTTGTTGAACTTCGATAGGTGGAGATGTTAAGTTGCTCATGGTTATTTGCTCCTCTGTAACCTCATCAATTTATTGGTATCAAGTCTAGATATCCAGACCCATAGCCATTTCACATTGCTAATCAATCAATTAACAATACTGATGAATTTTGGTCTATGATACATTACAAGTCAATTCTTGGAGATAATAAACCCAAAATCAACCCACGCTCTAATAATAACATCATCAGTAGTGACAAATCAATTACCTCAAGTACCATCACCATATCTTTAAAACCAATTACACTGCTTTATTATTGATATTTGGATATGTTTAAACATATTATCGTTTATGCAATTTTTAAACAAAATCTACGAATAAATTAAATGTTTTTCCGAAAATACTTTGATTAAATAATAAATTTAATAGCAGTAAACCTCTAAATTAACCTTAATTGAAAATTGTTAAAATACCAAATAACAATTTATTTTTAATTAAATATCAAGTTATTAAACCTAAAATACCCATTTTTTACCCCTAATTCTTTGCTAAATAATCTAATCGTATCAAGCCTGGTACGTAGAGTGTTTACCATGATAAAAGCACTTATTTTAACCTCTCTTACTTAAGGACAGCTTTTTTAGAAGCAGTTCAACTGGGAATTCACCAACCGCTACAAAGGAAACAAACAAGTCAAATCCTCTTTTCTTCTACCTCCAAAACACAGCATAGCTGCCTTACTTCTTGAAAATTTATTTATATATATCATGTCTGGGTAATTAATTATGATTCCCAGAGTCGTTACACCCCACACGCCAGATGCTCCACTTGGGGAGACCCCATGCGCTAAAGCGTCTCCCCTTCTCCCAAAGGGAGAGGCTAGCGCCAAGGGAGAAGACCGCACTGGCTCCCTTTAATCCCCTCTCGAAAAGCCTACGATGTACACATAAGTCTAGAAATTGTACCTGAGAGCGGGTTTCATTGCCCTAAGCTTTAAATTTTGGGGATAAACTCAGTTTCAAGCCCACCTAAATTTGGGTATTTATGGGGGCTAGAAGCGATGAAACCTGTATGGGCAATTACTTGTGTGTACACCGTAGCCGATGCATTGGGGAGGAAACTAGATTTTTCGGTTTCCCCTTTACCAAGCGGGGATTAAGGGGGAAAAACCCGGATCTCAAAGTAACTTCGATTTGTGTGTACACCGTAGGCTTGTAAGGAAGGGGTTGGGGGTTAGGTTTCTATTGGACTCAACTGAAAGCCGTTATAAATTGAGCAACGTCCATTATAAGGTGGAATAGCCGTGAAATGACAGATAAACAAATGCACATCCAATCAAGAGAAATCAACCAGCTCACACCATCTAGAGAATTACCTCTATACGGCAAGAGAATTTTAGTCACAGCACCGAGAAATTATGCTTATAGGTTATCTGAACAAATCATCAAACAAGGTGGTTTACCTATTTTCATGCCTACTATCGAAACCTGCTATTTATCAAACTACACTAAGTTAGATACTGCTCTATACCAAATAGGTGAATTTGATTGGATTATCTTCACAAGTAGAAATGGCATCACTGCATTTTTTCACCGGATGAATGATTTAGGTATTCCTATATCTGTAGTACAGAAATGCCAATTATGTGCTTTAGGAAAAGACGCAGAAAGCTTATTATCTTTTTGTGGCAAAGTAGATTTAATTCCTACAGAATCTAGCCCAGGCGGGATTGTAGCTGAATTAGCAAAACTACCGGAAATTTACAACAAAAAAGTGCTGATACCTGCACCAGAAGTTGTTGGTTTGCCTGAGCCTGATGTTGTACCCAATTTAATTACTGATTTGCAGCAATTGGGCATAGAAGTAACCCACGTACCTACGTATATTACACAGGGCTTAAACACAAGTATCTACAGTATTGAATTAAACCTGATTCGCCAAGGAATGATTGATGTAATTGCCTTTAGTAGCACGGCGGAAGTAGAAAGCTTTTTGACAATGGTCAACTCGCAAAACGATTATGAACGCTGTATAGTTGCATGTTTCGGCCCTTATACAACTGCTAATGCGCGAAAGTTGGGTGTAAATGTCTCTATAGTGGCTAAGGATTATAGTTCATTTGAGGGGTTTGCTGAAGCGATCGCAACATTTTTTTCTCGCTGATTTTGATCTGAAGCTTTTGGGATATGTAAACTAGCCCCACTAACCGCTTGAGAATCTAAAACAGTCAACCATAATCAACTCTAGACTAGCAGCACATAAACCCGTAGTATCGAATATGGAGTTTATATGAGTTAGGAATTGTTACATGGCAACTTATAAGGTCACATTACGTACCCCAGACGGCGAACAAGTAATTGACGTTCCTGAAGATGAGTACATTCTAGAGATCGCTAACGAGGAGTATGAGCTGGACTTGCCCTATTCCTGTAACGCTGGTTCTTGCTCTACCTGCACCGGTAAACTGATTTCAGGTACAATTGACCAATCAGATCAAAACTTCTTAGACAACGATCAAATGGACGAAGGATGGGTTCTTACTTGCGTTGCCCGTCCAACTTCTGATTGCGTTATCGAAACCCATCAAGAAGAAGCGCTTAATGCTTAACTAACAAATGTGGATTTAATAAAGAGCAAGTTTTGGAAGGTGCGTTAGAACATTTATCCTAGCGTACCTAAAATCTGAAATGGTGTCGCAATACGGTTCAGATAAGATCCCCCCGCCTGTGGCGACCCCCTTAAAAAGGGGGTTAGGAAGTAAATTAGCCCCCCTTTGTAAGGGGGGTTGGGGGTATCTTCGCAGGGTAAACAAGCTAACCGAACCGTATTTGATGGTGTCGTACTCTCGGCGATAACATACTCTGAAAGATTTACAATTTTGCACTTTTGTAATAAATCTGTATAGGCTGAGTAATTAACGCTAAAAAGCGCTCTCCTTATGGAGAGCGCTTTTCATTCAGTTTAATAGATAGCTAGCAGATATAAAGTTGAAATTAGCCAGATGATGCTAGATTAACTTTGACAACTTTATTTTTTTCTTCTTCAGCTTTGGGTAGCGTCAGGTTCAAGATGCCATCTTTATAATCTGCCGTAACATTGGTATTTTGAATCCGAGCAGATAAAGGAATTACACGTTGGAATTTACCGTAGTGGAATTCGGTTTTGATCACACCTTTATCTTCAGATTTTGCTTCAGATTTTCGCTCACCACTCAGGTATACAGCATTTTCTGTAACTTGCAAATCTAGGTCTTTAGCTTCAATTCCTGGAAGTTGTACCTTCAGATGAATTGCATCTTCAGTTTCTTTTAACTCAGCAGCAGGAACTCTGGATAAACCTCTATCCAAAAATGCAGTTGGCAAAGTATCTTCATCAAATAAGCGATTGATTTGACGTTGTATCGCGTTAAATTCTTGCCAGGGATTCAAACGTACTAATGTCATCTCTTTACCTCGGATAACCACTATTTTTTCTCTCCAATCATTGGAGATTTGATTCCTTTCTTTGTTCTCATAGTATTTAAAAATGAAAGTGGGTCAAATTCGGTTTTTATCACCAGAGTGATGATAATTGCCGAACCAGAAATTCTTTTACTATAAATTGACGGTAACCTAAACTATTAAGGTTCGGTAAATTCGACAAAAGCAGACTTGAAATATAACAATTTTATTTTAAATATCGGTACAACTGTCACCCGCGCCCCTGCTCTTAAAGCTTGCAACGCGTAGCCTATCGTACAAGCTTTTAGGAGGTTCACACGAATAATGATAATAATTCGACTTATTGTACTTTTTGATTTTCACAGAGATAAGATAATAAGAGATTCCTCACAAACTGCTGATAACAAATATGTCAACAAGTTGGATTTACCTTATCGCCGCAATCCTGTTTGAAGTTTCAGGCACAACTTGCATGAAGTTATCACAAGGATTTACTAAAATAGTCCCTTCCATATTCATAGCTGTCTTTTATGTACTTTGTTTTACTTTTTTGACCCTTGCTCTCAAGAAACTTGAAGTGAGTGTAGCTTATTCTGTCTGGGCTGGATTGGGAACAGTCTTGATCGCTATTATTGGTATTCTCTGGTTTCGTGAATCCGCCACATTAATGAAGCTCATTTCTATAACCTTAATAGTCATGGGAGTCATTGGCATAAATGCAAGCCAATAAATGAAATATGTATGAGTCCAGAAAAGTATTTTGGGATTCAAAAATAAAAGCGTAGATACGCAACAGCTTGTTGTTATATAGCGGTTCTCATTTGAGTGAGGTACAACAACCCCACCCCCAACCCCCTCCCCGCAAGTGAGGAGTTTGGACATGATATTAGACATCGCCTCAAATAAAAAATACCTCGTTCATGTTAAAATAGAAGAGGTAAATAAACCAAAACTGATCATTCTGCTTGTTGCTGTTGTAGTGAATGCACCAGCAATTTTTATTTTTCCGTGAACAAAGCACAATGAGCAGACTTAGCTAAATGCTCTTAAAAGTATAGTAGACCTCGGTAAATATAGCTACAAATACTTGATTTTTAATACTTTAGCAAAGACTATGAAATTTATACAGCTAAATTAGCAAGTTTTTTATACACTTAAGCGTAAAGAAGATTAATTAATAGTATCAACTTCAGCTAAAATTATTTTGATTTTAACCCAGGTCTATTAGTTTAAAATTTATTAAACCCAGCAGAACGACGATAAAGTAACCAGATAAATAGCGGTGAACCCAGCAATGCAGTGACAGAACCTACTGGTAGTTCTACCGCTCCTAGTCTAGAGAGTAAATCTGCAAAAGTAAGTAACCATGCACCTGCAAGAGCGGAAAGTGGCAAAACAAAGCGATGATCTGTACCAACGATGAGGCGGACACCGTGAGGGACAACAAGACCAACAAATCCAATCAAGCCACTGATGCTGACTGCACCTGCGGCTAATAAAGTGGCTACACCACCAATTAATAGGCGCGATCGCGTCAACGAAACCCCTAAACCCACAGCCAAATCATCACCCAAAGCCAGCACATTTACCGATCGCGCCAGCAAGCATCCCCCTAGCAATGCAACGATGATGTAAGGGCCAGCCGTCGAAATTTCTTGCCAACCCCGTCCGTTAAGGCTACCAACTAACCAACTGAGCGCAATTTGAATTTGACCATCTTCAGCTAAAAGCAACAATGTACTTTGTACAGCACCTAATAAAGAACTTATCGCCACTCCGCCTAAAATCAACCGCTCAACTGAAATTCCTGACCCCGCACGACCGAGCAAAATAACGATCGCTGAAGTTACAATAGCTCCCATCCACGCTGCTAAAGGAATTGCGATCGGGAATATTTGCCACACAATCATTAGAATCACAATTAATCCTGCACCCGCAGAAATGCCAAGAATAAATGGATCAGCAAGACTATTGCGTAACATTCCTTGCAGTAATGCTCCTGACATTCCCAAAGCTGCGCCGACAATGAGAGCAGCCGTAATGCGCGGGAGACGCAAATCCCAGAGAATTGTCTGTTTAACCGGATCGCCTTCGCGGAGTATGGCTTGCCAAAATTCCGACATACTTAAAGGTACTGCTCCTTGAGAAAGCGATAGCGCTAATGTTATCACCAGTGCCGCACTCAGGAGTAAAGCAGCCCAAACTACGCGGTGTTCAGTAAAAATTGCCTGAAATGGTCTAGTCAAATTCCGGTCTAGTATTTTCATTAACTATAGTCCGTCCCAAACAAAGCTGCATTTACCTTAAACAGCAATTCATCTCAACACTGACCCTACGAGTTCAGTGTTGAGATGAATTGCGCGTGAGGACTTTGAGAGGTTTTGCCCCCCCCCTTCTAAGGGAATCTAAGATTTTGAAAAGACACCCTAGTACCGCAAGGCGGAAGTCAAAAGTCAAAATCAATACAGCGTAGGCGTTTCGTTGATTTGGAATGAGTTGTTTATTTCCGCCGCGCTGTACTAAACCTGTAATACCTTAAACCACTTATTCAAAACTGTGCTGATAGTTTTCTTTATCTGATGATTACGGCTCCACTTTTGGAATGCGATTTCATACTCTTCACCTTTGATTTGAAAAGTATTCCAGGCATCCAGCCCTACAGGCAATCCGCAGAATAGCAAAATGTACAGTGACCAAGAAATTCCGCCACCAGTGATTAAATTTAGCAGTATAAAGAAGCCATTGAAAACTGCATAATTCCCTAAACGCTTTTGAAATCTTCTAATGCGGTAAGCGTCAAAAGCTTTTCGCTGTTGGACTTGACCCTGTTGTAATAGCCAATCGCGTTCTGCTAACTTTAAAGAATCAGGTGCAATTTCTAACTCAGCAGCAATTTCTAATATTTGCTCATAAGAAAATTCTGTGTCTTTGTCGTTAGCTTGACGAGCGATCGCTAATTGCAGAATTTGCTGCACATCTTCTTGGCTATAAGAACGGAGACTCTTGGGTTCAAATGCCGTCATAATTCTTTCTCTTAATATTAGTTTTAATAGAAACTTGCTGCCCGATAAATTTTAAGCAGCTACGCTAGTACTATTTCCATTATCCCTCTTAACATTAGCAAATCTAGATGCTGTCCTGCATTTAATATATTGGATTTTTAACTTTGAGTAAAACGCGTCAATTCCTCCACCCCTTTACCTTCTACCTTCGGTTGTCGATAGGCATAAATATCTTGAATAACTTGCACCCAACCGTTAGCGACAGATTCGAGGATGCGATCGCCTTTTTCTTTAGTTGCGGTTGTAGCGTCGCCAATCACTCCACTTTTACTGATATCTCGCGTCACCCAAGCCACAGGTAATTTACCTTCCCAACTCAGTAAACTACTTTCTGGTTGTTCTGGTGGGTACTCTGCAACGGCTTTCTCTAGCTTCACTTGTTCTGGCAAAATCGATAACATAATGCTAGTTTCAGCATCTCCAGCGTGCATTCCTAGCGCTGCTTCTTTTGGAGTCAATAAATCTTTAGTAATATTAGGCACGCGCCAAGTAAACAACGGAAATACCAAAAAGTCATCATACTTAACGTGCAAATCCCGCGCCGCCATTTGCATAACTTGGGGTTGTCCACCGTGGGAGTTCATTAATACCAGTTTTCTAAACCCAGCCCGGTAAATACTTTCTCCCACTTCCATAATGATTGCCGTGAGAGTTGCCGTGCTGAGGGTAATTGTACCGGGAAAGTGCCAGTGTTCGTTAGATTTGCCATAATAAAGGTTAGGTAAAGCATAGGCAGGAATTCTGGTATCCAGCTTTTCCATTGCTTTTCCTAGCACCCCCATACCGATCGCAGCATCTACAATCAATGGCAGATGAGGGCCATGTTGTTCAATTGCCCCTACTGGCTGGATGATCACCACATTTTCCTTATTTGGCATTGCCTGGATATCAGTCCAGGTGAGGTAAGGAAAAAACCGTTTTGGTGGAATGAAACTGTGCATATTACTTAAATTGTGCCATTCCTATCTTAGCGGTATTGGACATTAGTCATTAGTTATTTCTCCTCGCCTCCACACTCTCCACTAAGTATAAAGACTCTCCAAATATCCGAATATGATCACATACAGCAGAGCATAATAACGAAGTAACAAGCATTAACTAAACAGTAAAAAGGATGTGAATTCAATGGTTGAAGAAAATGGATCGGTTCGTACCCTATCGGTTGATATTGGCGGTAGTGGCGTTAAAGCTATGGTTTTGGATATTACAGGAAATCCTGTAACGGAAAGGGCGCGTTTAGATACACCCCAACCTGCTACACCAGAGGTTGTAATTAATGCAATTGTTGTGTTGGCTGCGGCTCAAGGTGAATTTCATCGTGTTTCAGTCGGTTTTCCCGGTGTGGTGCGGTGTGGAGTCACGGAAACTGCGGTAAACTTACATCCAGATTGGATCGGATTTGATTTAGAAACAGCATTATTAAAACACTTAAACAAGCCAGTACGGGTGATTAATGATGCAGATATGCAAGGGTTTGGTGCGATCGCTGGTAAAGGTGTCGAATTAGTGATTACTCTGGGTACAGGGTTTGGTTCAGCTTTATTTGTGGATGGGAAGCTAGTACCGAATATGGAAATGGGACATCACCCGTTTCGCAAAGGAGAGACTTTCGAGCAGCAGTTAGGGCGTGCAGAGTTAGAAAAAATTGGTGAGAAAAGATGGAATAGACGTTTAGAAAAGGCGATCGCATCTTTGCAACATCTGTTCAATTATGATTACCTCTACATTGGCGGCGGTGAAGCCGTGAAAGTTAATTTCGAGCTACCGTTAAATGTCAAGCTCATCCCTAATATCACTGGTTTATTAGGCGGTATTGCTTTGTGGCGAGATGAAAAAAGGTAAAAAGTTCTTCAGCATTCACAACTGAGTGTACTAAGAGATGTCTAAAGGTGGTTTATGACGCTCTCTACTAAACCCTGCGTCTAGCTTGCTTCCCCGCAGGGGTAAGAATACTCGCTATCAGCCTTGCGCTTTTTATTAAGGTGCTTCTTTCTTAATACTTAAATACAGTATAAAAAATAACATAAAACCAAAAGAATTGCACAGGCATTATATTCAGTGGGTCTGTGTATTTTTGTCATGCATTACTCTAAACTCTAGACTGTGCAACAATGTTCTGTAGTTTCATTTTATTGAGTTTGAAATATACGCTTTCCAAAAACACGGGGAAGGTTTATAACCTCTATGAAGAAAGAAAAATTCTTTGGAATTAAGAGTTTATCATTATTGCAAAATGTTGTATTGATCAATACTTAAAAAACTGACTCTATGAATCCAGTAGTATTTTTACTGCCATTCTAAACATGAGAAAATCAGCATATCAAGCGCGATCCAAAGATAAACAGGCAAAATTGTTTGATGGCATTCCCATATGATCATATAGTATGTTATTGTCTAAACCGTTGATTTAGATACGATATCTTACAAGTTCATGGCTTGATTAAAGACAAAAGAAGCACAAAACTAATGATATAAGTCTGATTATTAGGAGGTGAGCAAATATGATTATGAAAATATTCTCTGAAAAAATTATTAGATGACTTTTTTATTTGGTCAGTATGTACTATCCCGAACAGCAGCAATGTTGTTAGTTCAAAGAAATATTGGTTGAAATAAAATGAACTACAATGACTGAAATTGGCCTGATGATGACGGGCGTGCTAGCAATAAGACAAGCATCTGGGGCCAATTTGCCACAGCAGCAATTAGTTCAGGTGGAAAATGACGTAAAACAGTCAAAACAGAGTCAGTTAGAAATAACTGCTCAAGTCACACCACCTGAATTCATGCAGACAGATGGGATTTCTCAGGCTTCTTCCTCAGCGATCGCACCAGACAAACAACATATACTTAAGAAAATCAGCAAAAAGAATCCGGGACTAGGTTCTTCTAATTTAGGTGAGTCTAATAAGTATTCTCAGTCTGGAGGTCAAGTCCGTACAAAAGCAAAGGCTACAGGACGGTTTCAGAAGTTCAGTAGCCAACCGATGCCGACTCTTTATTTCGGTAGCTCTGGTCTTGCTGTGAGAGTCTTACAACGGCTGTTAGTGTCTAGCGGTTACGCCGTTAAAGTTGATGGGATTTATGGCGCACTGACAGAAACTGCTGTCAAAGCCTTTCAAAATCAACAGGATTTAGCAACGGATGGAATAGTTGGTCAACGAACTTGGCGGGCGTTGACAATTTAGTTAGGAGTTGGGAGTTAAAAGTTAGAAAAATTTTTATTTTTATAATTCCTAACTCATAACTCCTCACTCTTAACTTAATTTGACTCCTAACTTATTATCGGTACTTGTGCTGCTCTAATAGTTCTTGCGCTCTTGGCTTGTAAATTAAATAGAACAAAGCCTCAAGATAACGGAACAAATCTTCCCGATTCTCCTTTGAGGTAAAGTTCCAGAAGCCATAAATCCGTGCTAATGATAACAGCTTGCTAGTGTGAATTTTCCAAGTATAAGTGCTGTAAACTCGCTCAATTCCTCGCTGCGAAATTTCATTCCAATAGTTAGGATTCTGTTCGCATTTTGTAATAAAATCTATAATTTTTGTGGCTGTCTCGTCTAAATTTGTTGGGTTAATCAAAAAGCCATTAACCTTATCTTGAATGATCTCCAGAGGCCCACCAAACTGTGTGGCAAAAGTCGGTAATCCTGAAACCATCGACTCTAAAATTGTCAACCCAAAAGCTTCAAATAAAGCTGGTTGTACAAAAATTCCCTGATGATCGGCAATGACTCGGTAAATTTCACCAGAATCAGTTTTAGTCAGGCGCACACCCAGCCAACGAATCTTTCCGTGGAGATTATACTCGTCAATTATTTGGTAGAGTTTGATAATTTCGTCACGTTCTTCGTTGTCGCCTGATTCTTCGACGCGCAATTTACCCGCCACTAAAATTAAATTGCAATGCTCCTGTAATTCTTTACTTTGACCATAACATTCAGCTAAACCTGTGAGGTTTTTGATGTGGTCAAGACGCGCCATTGAGAAGAGAGGGCGCTTGTTAGGATCGTCGAGTTTGCCAAAGATTTGCGTGGGGTCTTCCAGAGTAAAGAGTGTTTCTGCAAGGCGTTGGCGATCGCTCTCTACTCGGTCTTTAGTCTGGGTGTAGGGGAAGTAATTATTTTCGTTTACTCCAGGCGGTACGACATTAAATTTGGGACTAAATAATTCAATCCCATTAGTCACATGATATAACTCCGGCATGGTGAAGCACTTATAAGACTCGTACTGTCCCACACTATCCGGTGTTCCCACAATTTCTTGGTAGGTGCTGCTGACAACAAAATTGGCAGCATTCATTGCAATCAAGTCAGCTGTGAATTGCAATGAAAAATGATATTTCTCCTCTAATTCTTGCCAGTAGAGGTTACTGAATAAGTATTTAGATTTTTCCAAAGCATGGGCAACATTGCATTGGGTAACTTTCAAGCGTCGCGCCAGCAAGAATGCTATTAAATTCCCATCAGTATAGTTTCCAACTATTAAGTCAGGTGTGCCTTGGAATTCTGCCCGTAGTTCTTTTTCTGAATCAATGGCGAAAGTTTCTAGATAAGGCCAAAACTCAAACCGGGAAATCCAGTTTTGAGTCATGTTAGGATTAAATTCCCGTAAAGGCACTCGCAAAATCCAGGCATTTTCGGTACCGTGGACTTTCTCTAGCCGTTGATTACAAAGGGTGCCATCACTATTGGGAATCAAGCGGGTGAGAATAATCACCTTTGGCTCGACATTTAATTTCTCTAAACCCGCAAGCATGACATCTTCTTGTAGCTGCTTCTCTAGGCTCTTTGCCTGGTCAAGGACGTAAACTACCTGACCGCCGGTATCGGGACGTCCCAACACTCCCTCTTGCCCAAACCAACCGTGGGCTGACACCAAGACGATTCTAAAAATCATCGGGACACGAGAAATAAAGGCTTCTAGGGTCTGGGGATCGGCAGAATCAATCAATTCATCAAGAATATTGAGGGTTTCGCGCACTCGCGCTGCGGTGTTACCCCAACCCGGTTCAAAACCCATTGACTGCAATTGGAACCGGAATTGTTCGTAGGGTTCCTCTTCGGGGCGATTATTAACAAAACCGATAGCTTTCTTAACTTGCTCAGAAAGTTGCTGCTGTGATTGAATGCGATCGTTAAGCAGCAGTTGCACACCGTTGTAGTGGTGCAGCCGCAAGAAATTCAATAAGCTGTCCAGCAATTGTTTGGAGTCTTGAAAGATTTGGCTGGATAGATAGCGGTTGAGAAATTGTACTCCCTTACCAATATTTTTGGGGTCGCGGATGATTGGGGTGTAGTCATAGAAGGGGCCGAAGTCCAATTCTAGCAGGTCGCCCTCGTTAGGATGAAATTTGTTCACCAAGCGATCGCGCAGATCCAGCAAATCCTGCACCGTCATCGGTTCAATGCTCAAGTCTGATGTCAACCAATAAACTTCTTGGCTGGCAATCTTAGAACGGATGATAAAACAGAAGTTTGATTCCTCCTGAATAATTTCCTGAGTATAGTAAATGAGTTTACCTAACTCAGAGGAAGTGTAAAATTCCTCAGGTTTCTGGGACTTGGAGCAATACTCACAATATACATTGAGTATGTCGTTTCGCAGCAAGTACTTCTTTTCTTGTTGGCGTAATTCGCTAAGAAAAGAACGCAAGTCACTTCTTTCTTCACTATCTAAGACTGCTTGAAGCAATTCAGACATGGCAACTCCATTAAATGACGATGTTTGCATTGTTGACTTTTAAAGCGAGACAAATAAGCCTCTACCTTTTGTTCGACTATATATAAACACGAAATCACACAGATAAATTGTATTTATCTGTGTACCTACAAATATCAACTTTTCAGCAGGCACTTAAATCATGTTCTTCTTTACTTAAAGTATCTATGACTCAGTATTTTTTGCTCTAACTAAAGGAATACAATTTTTATTTCTTTTGATAGATGTTAGTAAATAATTGCATGATAATAATTGGGGCACAATACGCCACGCCCTCAATTGCTTGCTCGAATCTTTAGAGTATATCATTTATTCGCGTGTATCTGATTATCAGTACACGGATAACGTTAAGATTGACCCGTCAAGCTCTGTAAAATTTGGAAATCAATACTTTAATTTTTTTAATTTACCTAGAGTGTTAATATTCATTCTTATAGTAGGTGTAAATGATCTCTTAGGTGGCTTTGAGCATTGCTGATATTCTAGTAATTTTGGTAGTAAGTAATTGTCTTGCCATTATCTAATTGCCAGGTTTTGACATATAAATTAATTGTTTTACTTCAAACTTCACTATTAAACTAAACTTCAATGAATTAAAATCAATTTTTGTTCAAAGATATACTAATCCTTATGCACCCTAGTTATAATTTAAGCAAAACTTGTTTAGTGGGGCCGATTTATATGGCTACCAATACAGATAAGTCAACGGTTTCTGACCACAGTATTGGCAACATTCTGATTATATCTATGCTTGCCTTCTGTGGGCTGACTTTTATCATTCTTTTAGGGATTTTCTAACAATTAAATGTGTGTCCAAAAACTTTTTAACTTAAGATTACCAACTTTTTTAAAAGTTGGTAATCTTCATATTGGAAAAATAAGATTAGCTGAAAAAGCGATTTAGTTTAGTCACAGCTTGAAGACTCATTTTTTATGAATGAAACTAGGTATCCCCTCAATAATTCGGGGTAGGCAATTATTCTGGTGACCACGACCAACCAAGGGGATTAAGAAAAGATTTATCACAAAGAATAGTCGCAAGAGAAGGGATTTTTCCTGCCTCATAAATGCGATCATGCACGTACTCAAAAAAGCGAATTTCCAACTATTGGGTAGTAGCAACAAGAGAGATGAAAATGTCCCAAACTTTAGTACCTTCCAATGTCTGAGTTGCATAATTAATATTACGTTTACTCAATCGCCGTATTGGTGAGATTAATACATCATTCATCGAGTAAGTTCAAGGTTTATCGATTGAACAATTAGAGAATTTAGGAGAAGTATTGCTAGATTTTTCTAGTGTTACTGATTTAGAAACTTGGTTAAACCAACAATCAATTTAATTCATTACTACTACACCTGGCGACTAGGAGTCGCGGCTATACAGACAAAACCCACCTCCGTGGGTTAAAAATTGTTGATTTTTTCTTAGTCTACGGAGGTGGACTTTGTTTGTGTAGTAGCGAATTCCATTCGCCCAATACTTTTCAAACTTTCAGTATAAAAAAACTGCAAACAACCAATTACCAGTAAGGCTTTCAGTAATAAAAGTAAGCTAAACTCTTATAGCCAAGTATTGACTAAAAATATTTCATAATTAAAGATAGAACATCCCAATGGAGAACATAAAAATGCTAGAACAATATCGTAAACACGTTGCCGAAAGAGCAGCACTCGGTATTCCCCCTTTACCATTGGATGCGAAGCAAACCTCAGAATTATGTGAATTACTGAAAAATCCGCCAAAGGGTCAAGAGGATATATTATTACATTTATTGCGCGATCGCGTTTCTCCTGGTGTTGATCCAGCAGCTTATGTCAAAGCTGGATTTCTCACCGCGATTGCCAAAAAGGAAATCACCAGTCCCTTGGTTTCGCGCATAGAAGCGGTGCAATTGCTGGGCACGATGGTAGGTGGTTACAATGTGCAATCTTTAATCGATTTGCTGCAATGGCCCACCGTATCCGTCTCAGACTCATCTGAAACACCTTTAGTAATGGGTGGACAAGGAAAGGAACCGATTTCCGCCTATGCCGCCAACGCCTTAAGCAAAATCCTCTTGGTGTATGACGCTTACCACGATGTTTTAGAGTTGTCTAAAACCAATCCTTTCGCCAAACGGGTGGTTGACTCTTGGGCGGAAGCTGAATGGTTTACCATGCGCCCCACAGTTCCAGAAGCGATTACTGTCACTGTTTTTAAAGTTCCTGGCGAAACCAATACCGACGATTTATCCCCCGCCCAAAGCGCCACAACTCGCCCAGATATTCCCTTACACGCCTTAGTGATGTTAGAGACACGGCAACCGGGAAGCTTACAAACCATTGCTGAACTGAAGAAAAAAGGACATCCTGTAGCTTATGTGGGAGATGTAGTTGGTACAGGTTCCTCGCGTAAATCTGCCATCAACTCAGTATTGTGGCACATGGGAAATGATATACCTTTTGTGCCAAACAAACGCGCTGGGGGTTATGTTTTAGGTGGTGCGATCGCGCCAATCTTTTTTAACACAGCTGAAGATGCCGGTGCTTTGCCTATTCAGTGCGATGTCACCAAACTAGAAACTGGCATGGTAATTACCATCCATCCCTACAAAGGCGAAATCACCAACGAAGCAGGCGAAGTTATTTCCACCTTTGCCCTCAAACCTGACACCATCCTCGATGAAGTCCGCGCAGGTGGACGCATCCCCCTACTTATTGGACGTACCCTCACCGACAAAACTCGTCTTGCACTAGGTTTAGAACACAGCACCGTTTTCACCCGTCCTCAGCAAGCCTTTGATACAGGCAAAGGCTACAGCCTAGCACAGAAAATGGTAGGTAAAGCTTGTGGATTACCTGGTGTGCGTCCCGGCACATCTTGCGAACCCATCATCACCACCGTTGGTTCTCAAGATACCACAGGCCCCATGACCCGCGACGAATTGAAAGAACTCGCTTGTCTTGGTTTCAGTGCAGACTTAGTGATCCAAAGTTTCTGCCACACAGCAGCTTATCCCAAACCAGTAGACATCCAAACCCATCACGAACTTCCCGATTTCTTTGCATCTCGTGGCGGTGTTGCCCTCCGTCCCGGTGATGGTATTATCCACTCTTGGTTAAACCGGATGCTGCTACCCGACACCGTGGGAACTGGCGGCGACTCTCACACCCGCTTCCCCTTGGGTATTTCCTTCCCCGCCGGTTCTGGATTAGTGGCCTTTGCAGCCGCCTTGGGTGTGATGCCTTTAGATATGCCAGAGTCAGTATTGGTAAGATTTAAAGGAGAATTGCAACCAGGCATCACCCTGCGCGATGTCGTGAATGCCATACCTTACGTGGCAATTCAAAAAGGTTTGCTGACAGCAGAGAAGCAGAACAAGAAAAATATCTTCTCCGGGCGAATTCTGGAAATAGAAGGTTTGCCAGATTTAAAAGTTGAACAAGCCTTTGAACTCACCGATGCTAGTGCCGAACGTTCTTGTGCCGGATGCACAATTAAGCTGAGTGTAGAGACAGTTTCTGAATATCTGCGTTCCAACGTAGCGCTACTGAAAAATATGATCGCACGAGGCTATCACGATGCGCGTACCATGTTGCGCCGTGTGGCAAAGATGGAAGAATGGTTAGCAAATCCCGTGTTATTAGAAGGCGATGCTGATGCGGAGTATGCCGAAATAATTGAAATTGATTTGAACGAAATTAAAGAACCAATTGTTGCTGCTCCCAATGACCCCGATAATGTTAAATTATTATCGGAAGTTGCTAATGATCCAGTGCAAGAAGTATTCGTCGGTTCTTGTATGACGAATATTGGTCATTATCGGGCAACAGCGAAAGTTTTGGAAGGTGCAGGTGAAGTGAAAACCCGCTTGTGGATAGCACCACCAACTCGCATGGATGAACACCAGTTAAAAGAAGAAGGTGTATACAGCGTTTTTGGGGCTGCGGGTGCTAGAACAGAAATGCCAGGGTGCAGTTTGTGCATGGGAAATCAGGCGCGAGTTGCTGATGGCACAACAGTATTTTCTACCTCTACCCGCAACTTCAATAATCGCATGGGTAAAGATGCGCGAGTGTATCTTGGTTCAGCAGAATTAGCCGCAGTTTGTGCTTTGCTGGGGCGGCTTCCGACAGTGCAGGAATACTTGGATATTGTGGCGAGTAGAATTCATCCTTTTGCAGATGATTTGTATCGGTATTTGAACTTTGATCAAATCGTCGGTTTTGAGGATGAAGGGCGCGTGATTTCTAAAGAGGAGCAGGCTTTGTTGGTATAGTTTAATTAGGTGGGTCTTATGCCCACCTAATTTTTAGTGTTTCCAACAGGAATATTAATGACCAGTCCATCTCAGAGAAATGTGCAAGTTAGATAGGCGACAGCTGATTAATTTTTATTTAAGTTTATTACTTATATCTTTAGGTAGAAGGAAAACACTATTGTAATTTCTAAGCTAGTTATTACGTTTTTGATAGATAAGATTATGTTGAACATTATTGCTTGGATCATTCTAGGTTTAATTGCTGGAGCGATCGCTAAAGCTATTTATCCCGGCCGTCAGGGTGGTGGAATTGTTTCAACTATGATTTTAGGTATTATAGGTGCTGTGATTGGGGGGGTTTTAGTTACTCTTCTTGAGACAGGAAGATTTCAATTAACTGCTGCAACCCTGAGTATCCCTGGTGTAATTGTTGCCGTAATTGGTGCAATAATTGCCATCTTTATTTGGAACTTATTAGCCAATCGTGCCAGTTCTTAAGTTGAATGAGATTGCTAGTAAAATCATGGTAACAACCAGTTTGTTAGTAATTCCCGCTGCAAATTTTACGCCAACAATAGAAAAACTCCACTTCCTAAAATTTAGTGGAGTAATTAATCTTAGACTATCAGTAACAAATCATTGTTAATATTGCTATTTGCAGTGCAAAAACTAAATTAGTCTAAAGCTTTCTTAAGTTCGTCTTTAATATTTTCTACGGTGTGAGTAGTTTGGATTTTCTACGGTGTGAGTAGTTTGGGCTTGGGCTTGCTTTGTTTGTCCTTCAGCTTTATCTTGTGGATTACCAGTTATTTCACCCACAACCTCTTGAATTTTCCCTTCAATATTTTTTGCAGTAGCTTCTACTCTTTTTTCGACGCTCATGGTTTTTATTTCCAGCTTGTAGTTGATTAAGCTATTACATAAGCTAACAGTAGTGTATTATTTTTGACTTCCATCAACAGATAGAATAATTTAGTAGTTTGTATTATCTTCAGATATGTACAAGGTGCTACAAGAGCACACAACCTAAAAAATATGAATATATAGTAATCCTATCTGATTTGTGAAAATTCGCGGTGTCCAGATCCCTGATTTCTTTGAGAAGTCGGGGATCTAACTTTTTAAGAAGGATTTAGGACTGCAATATGCATTTTCATGGAGAATTAGTATAAATCAAAGCAAATTTTCACAAGAGGAAAGCAAAGGAGTGGCAACAAAACGTCAAAAAAATGTATGGAAGAGCGAAATTAATGACATTATTCGGGGTGCTTGTGGAGGATTTTTATTTGGTATACCCTTGCTGTACACAATGGAGGTTTGGTGGATTGGATCATTGGCAAAACCACAACTGATGATAATGGCGATCGCATTCACGTTTATTGTAGTTTACTTGCTCAATCAAATAGAAGGCTTTCGGAAACGCAGATATACTTGGCTAGCTCATCAAGCTGCAATGGATACCGTAGAAGCGATCGCGATCGGACTAGTTTGCTCTGCCTTTATGCTGCTACTATTGCGAGAATTGACGCCAGAAACTTCCCTAAAGGAATCTTTAGGTAAAATTATCTTTGAAAGTGTACCCTTTACTCTCGGTGTAGCATTAGCCAACCAGCTTTTGGGAGATAGTAGAAATGGCAATGCAGAAGGACAAGGAACCGCTCAGGTAAATAGCACAACCAAGAACAAAGAGGATGACTTACACGCCACTTTTAACGATGTGGGTGGAACCCTGATTGGTGCAACCATCATTGCATTTAACATTGCTCCAACAGATGAAATTCCTATGCTTGCGGCCGCAGCCTCGCCACCTTGGCAGTTGGCAATGATCGCTACATCTTTGCTGATTTCTTATGGCATTGTATTTCAGGCAGGCTTTTCTGACCAGCAAAAGCGTAAACAGCAAAAAGGACTTTTCCAACGACCATCAAGCGAAACCATTATGTCCTACTTAGTATCACTGCTAGCAACCGCTTTTATGCTGTGGTTCTTTCAAAAATTAACTTTTAGCGACCCTTGGACAATGTGGTTAGATCACACGTTGATGCTGGGGTTACCTGCAACTATTGGCGGTGCAGCTGGAAGGTTAGCGATATGAATAAAACAGAACAACCACCACGCTCAATAGCTGAGTGGGTAACATTCAGCATCGCCTCACTTATCCTAGCAATGATTGTGAGTCTGGTGGGCTACACTTGGCTGAACGAAAAGAATCAACCTCCCATCGTTTCTGTCACTAAAAAACAAACAATTCGGGAAATCGATGGACAATTTTATGTTCCCTTTGAAGTCGTAAATACTGGAGAAGATACAGCCGAGTCAGTTCAAATTATGGCTGAGTTACTAATTAACGGCAAAGTTACAGAAACAGGAGAGCAACAGATCGACTTTTTATCTAGTGGTGAAAGTGAAGAAGGTGCATTTATATTCACCAAGAACCCGCGTCAAGGTCAGTTAAACCTGCGTGTTGGTAGCTATAAATTGCCTTAATGAAGATTTAAAAACGTAGATATAGCGATTCTTATACCGTTTTTTTGTGAAGCTGCATATATTTACCCCCTGGCTACGCCGTCCCCCTTGTGAAGGGGAGACTGATTATGTGCATTTTCATACAGAATTGGTATTACGGGTAGGGACACGGCAATGCCGTGTCCCTATAAGTATCTGTATTTATCTGTGGTTAATTATTTTTTCTGTACCTTACCCATGCAGGAACCGCTATAAACGCAAATTAACACAACTGCTTGTAAGATGGGCATCTCACCTGCGCTTAAGTAAAGCCTAGTACCGCAAGGCGGAAGTTAAAATTCAAAAGTATTATGGAATAAGCTGTTTAGGACTTTTCAATGGTCTGCTTATTTCCACCGTCTTGTACTAGTTAGGATTACCCAGCTTCTAAAATTGGATAATCTATTTTTGGAAAATCTTTAAGCTTTGACTTTAGCTTTTGACCAAACGCCGTTTTCATCTTCATCATATTGCTGATGAACAGACTCCCAAGCGGCTTGTTCAGCAGTGAACTCGTCATTTTTCTCATTGAGTACAGTATTATAGCGCTCAATGAACGTGCGTTGAGCTTCATCGGAAAGATGAGCGCGAACTTCAGGAGACAAGTCTTGTGGGCTGTTGCACTGTCCAGGACAAGGGCGAGCAAAGGTTTTTTCAATTGTGTGAATTTCTTCGCCACTAGCGCTTTCGAGTAGTAATTGAAATTCGCCAGTGCGATCGCTCGGAACTTCTGCCATCACTAAAAATTCACCAGCTTGTAAGCGAGTTTGGTAGATAGTCGCTTTATCTTCTGGCATCCCCAAGGTAGTTAGAACCGATACTAGGCCACCACCTGCACTACCTGCGATCGCTCCACTAGCAGCCCCCAACAGCACTGCACCAATAGGCCCTGCTGCCACGATTGGGCCAACAACAAAAGGAATAAACAGTACGCCTACACCGGTGAGCAAGCTAAGGAAAGAACCAAACAAGGAACCAAAAACTGCCCCTGTTCTCAAACCTCCTAGAATCACATCTTTTTTACTAATAAAGCCAGCGATTCTAGTTTCGGACTGGAAATTTCTACCCAAGACCGAAATATGATCTCTAGGCACACCCCTGTCTAATAACCGCCGAATGACATCATCAATTTGCTTCTGTTCTTTAAATACAGCAGAGATAGTACGTTCTGCTTTATATACTTCTGACACTTAAAACCCTCTATTTGGTTTGTATTATCTTGTTTTTGCAATGAATATGGTGAATAGGTAGATGCAGGCAGATTAATTCCTTCACAGCAAGTTAGAAGGAGAAATCAATCCTCCTTCTAACTGGTTTCACAAACAACCGTCCTCTACTCAGACGTTATGAGCTATACACCTACAGGAGTCTTGGCACCTTCTGCTGGCTGTCTACCATCTGGGCCTAGTGCCTCGCCTTCAATAAATGAACGCAACATCCAAGCCATTTCCTCATGCTGTTCCATCAGTCCAGTCAAAAAGTCAGCAGTTCCTTGATCGTGGAACTGATCACCAGACTGATCCACATGATCTCTTAAGTTACGAATAACTTGCTCATGATCATTCACTAGATTACCTACCATCCCCGTTGCTGTAGGAACATTACCAGCATGTTCCTTGAGGCTAGCAATCTTGAGAAATCCTTCCATTGTGCCAACAGGATAACCGCCCAAAGCACGAGTCCGCTCTGCCAAAGCATCAATATTTAGAGTCAGCGTTTGGTAGTGTTCTTCCCAAAGCTGGTGCAAAGAGCGGAACTGAGGACCAACGACATCCCAGTGATACTTTTTGGTTTTTACCAACAGTAGATAGGCATCTGCCAAATCTTGGTTTAACAGATTAATTACACCTTGACGCTGTTCTTCAGTCAAACCAATGTTTATCGCACGCATTGTTTTCCATCCCTAAGCAAACTTATCTATTAAGTTCTCAAATTTAAGGCATATTCCACATCAACCAAAGGAAACATTATGAACTTAAATTAATTACTAAATTTATAATTATGCCTACGTCTTAATAGGTAGTATTAAGCCAATAATCTACTAATTAGCAAATTTTATTGTTTTTTAGGCTGCAACACTATATAAATAAATCCGATTGAATTTTAGATAAAATATAAACTCATGCCACCCCTAAAAGGAGTGGCACAACACGAAAGACTGTTAACCGTCAAATGATTTAGGATTTTTATACAAATAGTCGGGACATGGTGATGCCATTTCCCGACGAAAAACCTATCTGTTTCAAGGTTTTCTTGAATTGCTGAGTGGAAATTTAGTCAAGAGGTAATTAATTTGTTTAATACCAATGACTAATAAATAAATCGGTGGGTGGCTATTTTCGACACCCCTTGAATAAATGGGATTCCCGCCGATTGTCTTTAATTTAGTTACTTACCTGTAACCTTCTCCAGCACATTCTTTATATTTTCTTCCACTGATGTTGAACTCTGGGAATTTTCTGGGCGCTTCTGCTTGTCAATATCAGCAGCTCCTTGAACTTCATTAAGTCCTTCGTTAGTTTCCTTTTGAGTCTTTCTCAATCCTATTGGTGGTGCTTTACCGGCTTCATCAGTTTTAGCTTGAATGTCAAGCAGTTGTGTAGTAGCTTCGGTAGGGTCACTTTGGTAGCTATCGATCGCAAAAGCAGGAAAAGCACTAGATAACAATAGTAAGGCGCAAGTAAAACCTACAACTAGGAAACGTACTGGGCTTAAGATAGATAAAACAGAAGCAATAATTTTCATTTGAAATCCTCGATAACAGCTTTAACAACGCAGAACTTTGACTGAAATAGCGGAAGCTCACACTTTATTTAGTAAACTTGAGCAATAATAAAAATAGCAAGCTACACTTCAATCAGAGAGTTCCTTAGAAACGAACTTGGCGAAAAAATTGTCTTTGTCTTTCTGCATCGAACTAGTAAGGCATAATAAGTAAATAACGCCTTAATTCTTTAGCAAAATTATCACTCTTTTTGTTGACAATCTTCTCTCAAGGTTCCCTGTTTTTACTTGTACTTTGAAAATGCTAATGTCTGCATCAATCTCTAGAATGAAATTTTCTATATCTTTAGTTACAATAAAATCAGTCTCTAGGTATATCGACTTAATATAGTTTTAGCAGATTAATAGCTCTACTATTATCTTCAGTTACTTTAAGTTTATCGAATCAAAGGAATTTAACGGCTATACACCTTAACCAAACCGGATTGCGAACACAGCAGAGGAGTAAACAGAAAATTCTGCCCCTCTGCTTCTTATAACCCCCATTGGCAATTTCCTCTAAAATTGATAAGTCTGCCTTATTACCTCTTCTATTGAACTTAGGCGATGGAACGTTTCTATCAATTCATGGGATCTTGTTTTTCGCTTCGCCAGTAGTACTTTTAACGGCGTTAAATAATGAACATCGGGGTCATCTCCCAAGGCAACTTCCGCTGCTTGCAATATTTTTGTTGCATTGCCAAAAATATCCTTGTTGTCAAACCCTTCTTTTGCAGAAAGTTGGTGTAAATCTGCATCGGGTACAGTTGCTCTACCCAGTAAGGTTTCATCTAACACCAAACCTTTCAATAATGTCAGCAAAGCCGCGTAGATTAAAAAATTATCACAACTATCACAAGCCTTAAATTCAATACGTCCTACTTCAGCTGGAATACGAGCGATTTTCGTTAAAGAAGGTATGCTATCAATAAGTTGTTCTTCTTTCTGAACAAAAACTAGGGCTGCTGGTCTTTTTCCGGTTCTGATAAATGTTCGTACCGATAGCCCATCCCATAAACTTCCCTTATAAAAAGGTGAACTATAACTAAAAGGAACGATATAGGGACTGTAATAAGTTAACTTTTTGCCAATATCAATCACATCTTCAGTAGATAAATCTGCCACTGAAATATTTAAATCTGGCCCATAAGATACCATGTGAATATTAGCAGTTTGCTCCTCAGGATAAGCCTCTAGCTGTTTAATTTCATAATCATTTAATGGGGGTTGAGGCTCAAAAGCCGGATTGTAGGGATTAAAACTGATTAGAACTGGTGATAAACCAAAGTTGGCAGCAACCTTACGGAGCAAGTGAAAACTTTCTGATAATTCGGTGATAGCGCCTTGAATATCAGAATGTATAGTTGTCCTAATTTCAATACCTTTAACATGACAGTCGATCACTTCATCAGAATCTGCAAATCTTTCAAATCCCTCGATGTACCATCTTTTCATCTTAATACCTGCATCCCCAACCCGTAGTTGAGGATAGTCGCTGGGATATGTGGGTAGTTGTTCAATAATTTGATTTAAATCAGAAAATTTGGTGTGGGAAAAATCAGCAAATTTTCCTTCTTTATTTAGGAAAGCAACTTCATGCTCAATGCCAAAGAAAAACATTATGTATACCTTTATTATTTAAATCTTAGCGTTATCGACTCGCTCAAAGCCTGTATTCAAACCTGCACCAATCTCGATAACGGAAGCTTGTGGATGTTGATTGAGGTAGGTGCATACCCAGTTGTCGAAAATAGTTCCTCGTCAACAACACCCTATCTGAGAAGATTTTGCAGTAGTAAATTTATCAAATTCATAATCTATCGCTGCAATAATCTCAGATGATTTCGGGTCTACTATAATTGGATCTGCTGCCTGAAGTTCACAAGCTCTAGCCCAGAGGGGAATTAGTAGTGTTTCTTGAATGACACCGAGGTGAACTTTAGTTCTATTCATCAATACCTCCACAACACAGATTAAATCTTCCTTTTCAGTTTAAGTAGAAAAGATTCTCAAGTTCACTCTCAAATGGATTTTACCCCAAGAGCGACTATTGCGATTTGAAAACTTCTCAGGTTTACTTATTGAGGCGGCTACGTCTACGTGCTTTCTTGATTTTTCTGTGCTGCTCCACTATCTTCATAGTCGCTGGGTAGGGTAGCTTAGTAGTGACTGAGGAAAGCTTGAGACGTGAGTTTATGACAAGTACCGTTCAATCCCCATACAGCAACGAACAGATTGCCGCTTGGTTGCGTGGGCTGCTCACCATTGCTTGGGCAGATGGTAATTTTGATGCCCAAGAACAGGAATTAATTGCCAGCATCACCAAAAATGAATTAGCTCCAAAGATTAAATGCGAATCACTGGAGGTAATTACCCCAGAAGAATTAGCCGCAGTGTTGGGTAAAGGTACACCAGCCGCAGAAAATTTCTTAAGAACAGCAGTGATGGTAGCGATCGCAGATGGTACTTATTCTCCCAGCGAAGATCAGGTTCTGCATCAGTTCTGCCAAGTCTTAGGACAGCCAGAGGATTTACTAGAAGCCCTTCGCAACACCATAGAACATCCACAGCAAGTTACCACCTCTACTATCCCCAGCCCTGCACTTACAAAACGTCAAATTGATGCACTACACCCCCTACGAGAGTGGCTGGATCGGCTAGATATCCAAGACCCAAGAGTAGCCCGCTTTTTGTGTAAAATGATTCCTTCCCAGTGTCCCTTTGAGCGGGATGTCACCCTATTTGGACGCAAAATTGTCCACATACCGCCGATGTGTAAAATCAACCCCTTGTATGAGCAACTGGTGGGCTTACGTTTCCGCGCCCTCTCTTATTTAGCAGATAAATGTGGTGAAGATGTTTCACCATATATTTAGTTAAAGTAGAGAGTGAGGAGTTATAATTTGTAACTCCTAAATTCCTAACTCCTCACTTCTCACTATTACTTAAATATGCAATTTATCGACCAAGCAAAAATTGAAGTTGAAGCTGGTAAGGGCGGCGATGGTATTGTCGCCTTCCGGCGAGAAAAATACGTGCCGACTGGTGGCCCCTCTGGTGGTAATGGGGGAAGAGGCGGTTCAGTATTTTTCGTTGCCGACGAAAACCTGCAAACCTTGTTGGACTTCAGATATAACCATCGATTTCAGGCAGAAAAAGGGACTCGTGGCGGGCCAAATAACTGCACTGGAGCAGCAGGAAAGGATTTAATTATCGAAGTTCCCTGTGGTACAACCATTTATGATGCTGAAACTGGCGAAGTGCTAGGGGATTTAATTGAGCCTAAGCAGACTTTGTTGATTGCTCAAGGTGGTAAAGGCGGACTAGGAAATCAGCATTTCTTGAGTAACCGTAACCGCGCTCCAGAATACGCTCTCCCAGGATTACCAGGGGAAATAAAGCAGCTGCGCCTGGAGTTAAAACTTTTGGCAGAAGTTGGGATTATTGGCTTACCAAATGCTGGTAAATCTACTTTAATTTCATCTTTATCAGCTGCACGTCCCAAAATCGCAGACTACCCTTTCACTACCCTGATCCCAAATTTGGGTGTTGTGCGGAAACCTACTGGTGATGGTACTGTTTTCGCTGACATTCCCGGACTAATTGAGGGCGCGGCTCATGGGGCTGGGTTAGGGCATGACTTCCTGCGCCATATCGAGCGTACGCGAGTGCTACTTCACTTGATTGATGCCACTAGTGATGATGTGGTTAGAGATTACAACACAATTAAGGAAGAATTACAAGCTTATGGACGGGGTTTAACAGAACGCCCGCAAATTTTGGCGCTGAACAAAATTGATGCAGTTGATCGGGAAACTGTCGATTTGGAGGCGTTAGCTACCCAACTTAATCATATTTCCTATGCGCCAGTTTTTGTGATTTCAGCAGTTACCCGCACCGGGTTAGAACCGATGTTACAGGAAATTTGGAGAATTCTCGACCAAATGAAGGTTCCTGAAGAAGTGGAGGTATTTAACTGACAAATTAATTACGAATTATGTTGACCTTTAGTGGTAAAAAAGGGGTCAAATAGTTGTTTTTTTTGTTCTCTGCGGGAAGAAACAGGGTAGGCGATGCCTGCGGCGGGCTACGCCAACGCATTTATCATCTGTGGCGTAGTTTTTTTGACTAGTAGAATTGATACGAAACCTTAAAAGGCTTGCTGTATCGTCAAATTCGTAGACTAAACTAGAATCACAGGGTAACAATCATAGGAATATTATGATGAGCGATCGCGACTACACATTAATCATTGATAAAAGTGGTAGTATGTCCACGCCTGACCAAGTGGGTGGTAGAAGTAGATGGGAAATCGCTCAAGAGTCTACTCTCGCTTTGGCAAGAAAGGCCGAACAGTTTGACCCCGATGGCATCACTGTTTATGTGTTTTCTGGTAGATTTAAACGCTACGATGATGTCACCTCAGCCAAAGTCGCACAGATATTTCTCGAAAATGACCCTGCTGGGACAACAAACTTAGCAGGTGTACTTCAAGATGCGCTTAATAACTACTTTCAACGCAAAGCTGCTGGTAAAACCAAGCCAAACGGAGAGACGATTTTAGTCATCACCGATGGAGAGCCAGACGATCGCAAAGCTGTGTTTGAAGTAATTATTCATGCGACTCGCCAGATGGAACGTGATGAAGAATTAGCAATTTCAATCATTCAAGTAGGTTCAGATGCTCAAGCAACTAAGTTCCTGAAAGCTTTGGATGACCAGTTGCAAAGTGTCGGCGCTAAATTTGATATTTGCGACACAGTTACTTTAGACGACTTAGAAGAAATGAGCCTTGTAGATGTATTAACAAACGCAATAACTGACTAATGCATCTATCAGCCCAAAGTCTAATAAATATTGGCTCTTAAATGGAGAAATGAATAATGCTAGAAAATCGTGACTATACCTTGATTATCGATAAAAGTGGCAGCATGGCAACCCAAGATCAAAAGGGTGGTAGAAGTAGATGGTTTGCAGCACAGGAATCCACTTTAGCTTTAGCTAGTAAGTGTGAGCAATTTGATCCAGATGGCATCACTATTTATTTATTCTCTGGTAAATTTAAGCGATACGAAAATGTGACATCCAGTATAGTAGGACAAATTTTCAGAGAAAATGATCCCTCTGGTACAACTGACTTGGCAAGTGTGTTAAAACACGCAACTGATGATTACTTACAACGCAAAGCTGCTGGTCAAACCAAAGCAAATGGTGAAACAATCTTAGTGGTTACCGATGGTGAACCAGATGATCGCAAAGCAGTCATGAAAGTAATTATTGAAGCTTCTCGCCGGATCGATAAAGATGAAGAATTAGCTATTTCTTTCATTCAAGTCGGCACAGATCCACAAGCTACCCGCTTTCTCAAAGTTTTAGACGATGAACTTCAAAGTGCGGGTGCTAAGTTTGATATCTGTGACACCATTACTATGGAAGATATGGAAGATTTAAGTCTATCGGAAGTATTACTCAATGCCATTAATGACTAGCTAGACCATTTATTAGGAATTGCGAAAATGGATTCCATTGATAAGCTATTAGCTGAACTCCAAACCGAATACAAAGAAGTAAAACCACAACAGCAACAGTCAAAATCAGCCACAGCCAAATCGTTTATTCCATCATCGCCAAAGTCGGCATTTTTGATGGATAACCTTTTGGCAGAAATTAAGGCTGATTTTGCAGAAGAGGATGCTGCTATTGAGTTAAAAAGACAGCAAGAATTAGAACAGGAACGAATTCGGCAAGAACAACTAAAAACCAAACAATTAGAGGTTTTGAAAGTACAGGCAAAAGAATGGTTAGCTAAAGTAGATCCACTTTCGTCTGAAGGACTTTGGTTTGAAAGGTTTGCTGAAAGTTACTCTTCAAAATTAGAAGCAGCGATTGAATATTTAAAAAATAATGATTAATAAATAAGGAATAGAATCAAAATAAAAACACATTTTTATGCCGCTATAAAACCGGATTAAATCTGCACAAATAATCTTTAAACCAAGTGTATTGATTTGGATGCAAAAAAGACTCATCTGGCTTTACCACCCAAGTATTCTTTTTTATCAGACGCATCTGGGGCTAGAAAATAATGCGCGATCGCTTAATTAACACTTAATTAACAATAGACAACAACCAGAGTTAGTTAACAGTAATGTGCAAAGCTGGGCTAATTCCTAAGCCAACAAGCACAGTTCAAAAATATTTCATTATAAATACTTCTCAAAAAACACTTCAAGAAGTTATAAATATGATCCAAAATCAAGTCTTAACAAGTTTAGTGGAGCCAAGATGATCCTATTGCAAAAGGGAGTAGTACAATCCACCTATAATTAATGTTGATGGTGATTTGTTATAGCTAAATGTTGAACAGCCCATTCATGCATAGCATAAAGAATTGGTTGTAAAGTTTCTCCTAAAGGCGTTAGAGAATATTCTACCTTGGGTGGAATTTGAGGATAAACTTCTCGATGAATAATGCCATCTTCCTCCATTTCTCTAAGTTGCTGAGTCAGCATCTTTTGCGTGACTCCAGGTAAAGCCCGTTGCAACTCACCAAAACGTTTGACGCCAGTCATTAATTCTCTAATAATCAAAACTTTCCAGCGTCCGCCAATTACCTTTAGGGTAGTTTCTACTTCACAAGTCAGCCTGAGATTATTTTCTGCTTCAGCTTTCATAGTTAGTTTTTAGCATTAGATACTCAAGGATATCTATAATTCAATACACTTGGGATAGTGATATTTTACCCCGGAAGATCCCCCCAACCCCCCTTCACAAGGCAGTGCTGTTTCATTCCATAAGAGCAAGAAGTTTGTCAATATCATGACAGAGAAATCTTTGAGCGCTGGTGATGGAATGATGACCATTTCGACGAAGAATATTAAGTGCGATACCTACGGCGGGCTACGCCTACACTCTTAAAATGGAAAGGTTTGCGGGAGCGTTGCCAAGACGGATTGTGGAACTATCTTCTTTGAAAACAACATCTTTGACCCAGTATGTCTTCGACCATCAGTCGTTCTAAAATCTTCTCTTCGAGAGGCTTCGCCAACAACCTGCCGTAGTTGTTCAATCAAATTTGCACCCATGATTTTTTCCCCTCAACTCTTGCAGTTTTACCTGTTTTAGGGAATGAAACAGCCCTGCCTTTTTAAGGGGGTCGCCGCAAGCGGGGGATCTTAACCGAACCGTATTGAGACATCCCTCTCCTTACTAAGGAGAGTTTGCTTAAGTAAAGCCAGGGTCTCAGGATCTGCGCGATAAATCTTAAATGGCCTTATCAAAGACTTGTGTGTGCACCGTAGCCCTGTTTAAAGAGAGTTAGGCAGAGGGTGGTTTCATACAAGTAGAGAAAAATTAAAACTGGGTTTCAAAGCCTCGCGGCCTTGTGGGGAGAGGAATAGAAGTGGGGTAAAAAGGCATACTACAAAACGAGAAATCAAAACTTATTTATTTTTCTTTCTTCGTACGAAATCACCCTGCCTATGTTTTAAAAAGGGGGGAACCGGAATCAAAGCCCCCAACTTATCGGGGGATTTAGAACTTTTGATGCCAACAAGAGGACTTTTCAAACATCCTCTTACGGTCAGGAGAGACAAAGTGTAGCTTTTGCGGAGTTTCTCCGGATTTAGTAAGTAATCAGACGGATATGATATAAGCGCTAACTTAATATCCTGCCCTTTGCCCCTCTACTAGACTTAATTGCTTACATTTACGTAAATATACTATTTCAAATTAGTATATTTTGCGTATAAATTACTGTTGTATTTTCGTAAATAGTTTTACAGAAGGAAGATTTTGATGGATAAAATACAAAAAATTATCAAAGGTAGTAATACTTATCGATTTATTAGTATTAACTATGCTTCCTGGAACTTAAGAACAATCAGGATAGCTTTTCTTCTACTGTTGACAGCTATTTATAGCAACTCAGCAGTTGCTGCAAATAATATTGTTTCAAAAAATCAAGAATTCCAGTTAATTGAATCTCAAAACCTGAAAGTATCTTCTATAGTATCTGAGCTTAATTCACAGCAAAATATCAGCTTGCAGCAAAGGCTTTCAGCGTTTCAAAAAAGGAATACTGTTGCTCAATTAGAGACTGGAAAGATTCATGATCGTTTTACTGCTAACGTTAAATCTGTGAAATTTAGCAGTTCTTTTCCTGTAAACAGTTTTTTGCTTAAATCTCAAGAAAACTTAAAAGACAATGGTAATTTAGAAAAACAGTTATTTGCTTCTAAAATTATTAGTGCTGATTTGGATTTAAAAGAGCAGACTAATGGATTGAAGCAAAAAAAACCTCAACTTTTTGTACAAACAGACTCTTCAGAAATTCTGGGTGATACTTTTGGCGAGACTAATAAATTACGACAAGAACTTTTGATTGATCCCATCGTGAGGTTAGGTAAATCACCAAAAGCTGCCCCTGGTTCAACTGCGGGTACTCCTTCTGCCTATGGTGCAAGTTTTGGTCAAGCCTATATTGGTGGTGGTTTACTTTTCCCTTTAGATGACGATAGAGATAGGGTAGACGGTTCTTTGTCTGTTGGTTTTGGTTTAGGAGATGCGGCTAAATCTGTAGGATTGGAAGTTAATGCCAATATTACTAGTGTAGGCGGTGGTGACAGTTTTGATTTTGGTGATAGTGGCGGTGTAGGTTTTAAGCTACACAGATATTTGGGTGATGGTACATCTGTAGCTGTGGGTTGGTCAAATCCTATTAAATGGGGAGATGTTACGAATGCTAAAGATACTATCTATGGAGTAGTTACTAAGTCATTTGCCCTGCAACCAGATAATGCTAATAACAAGTTACCCTTGACTTTTTCGGTAGGTCTTGGTAGCGGTGTTTTTCGTTCTAAAGGCGCAATAGAAGCAGATGATAATTCTGTTAATGTTTTTACTAGTTTAGGTTTGAGAGTGATACCTCAAGTATCCTTAGTAAGTAGCTGGACAGGAAATCGTCTTAATATGGGTGCGTCTTTTGCTCCTTTCGATAACACCCCTATAGTAATCAATACTATTTTCACAGATGTTACTAGTAATTTGGATACTGGTTTAGGTTTTGCATTGAGTGCAGGATACAGCTTTCGCTTCTAACTGCTGAGATATATTGAAATTTAATCAACAAGAAAAACAATGAAAAAACAATCATTTTTCCTCACTTTTGCTATAGCATTTACTTTTTTTACTTATCTAGTGAGTGCGCCGATGAGAGTAAATGCTGGTAGCGCTGGCATCACAGGCGGTAGTGAAGATTCGTCTTCCTCATCTGGGGATAACTTTAATCCAGGAAATGCACAGCCACCTGTTGAACCTGCACCTGGGGCTAATGTTGAATTTAATGATGATTGTCTGGGATTTAATGTTAGTTGTCGTCTTAGGGTATCAACAGAAGTCCAAAATGGTGTGAATGTAACTCTCGCTAATATACTCAGTCAAACTCCGGCTGCAAATACCCCAGGTGCCATTATTATAGTTATCTTAATGGGTGGGCCAAATGCCAAAGCAGCAGCTAATCAGCTACAGGTTTCTATGGTGAGTTCAGGGGCCTCATCATCATCTGTAGCATCATTGATAAATGCTTTTTTGGGTCTAGCTGAAAAAAAATCAGCATCTGGATTAGGTATTCCTGTAGGAATATTAAAACCAGTTCAGCTAGTTCCTAGCACTAAAGGATTAACAGCAGATTTAGTGACAGCCCAAAAGGGAGAAACGCCAAGTGTGGATATCAATCAGCTTAATAATGCTATTACTGCTTACAACCAAATTGTAATGGAAAGCAGCCCTGAAGTTCTCCAAAAACTTGCAAAAGATCCACAGTTTTTAGAAGTTGGTCGGGTACTTAAGCAATTGAGGGTTGCTTTGAATAAAAGTTAAAAGTTAGACATGATGAGACTAAAGTTATTAGTGGTGCAGTTTATAATCCTCTGGTTAAAGCCGGAGGATTTTGTTGAAAGGTGTGGTAACAGATAGAATTAGCGATCGCCACCAAGCTGAGAAATCCCAGTTATGTACTAAAATGAAACGCAAGCGAAGATTAATATGGTTAGTTTTAGCGATTGCACTTTTATTAACTAGCATTATACCTGTGACAATTGCGATCGCTTTTCATCAAACCCCAGTACCACAGGCTATTTTTGTCTTGGGGGGTGCTTCTGAGCGGATGAGGTTTGCGGCGCAGTTTTGGCAGTCTCGTCAGAATTTAGATATTTGGGTTTCTGATTTTGCTTGGAATTTAGAGGTTAATCGCTGGATATTTTTACAATATGGTGTTCCTAATGCAAAGTTGCATTTGGATGGTAGAGCAACCGATACTGTGACAAATTTCACGACTTTGGCGGGAGATTTTGCTCACCAGAGGTTACAGCATATTTATTTGATTACGTCAGATTATCATATGAGGCGGGCAAGTGCGATCGCAACTATTGTTTTGGGTAGCCAGGGGATTGTGGTTACACCTGTGGCGGTAGCTTCTCAAAATCAGCCATCAGAATCATTGATGCGAGTGTTGCGAGATTGTGGGCGATCGTTTTTGTGGCTTGTAACTAGGCGTACTGGTGCTAGTTTAAATCCACGTTTAAAATCATTTCCTTTTGAGCAATTTTATTCTAAAACTGAGACTCAACCATCCAAATAAAATTGAGGTAAAAATGTTAAACCTTTCATAATTAAACAATTTAGCGATTAATTTGACTAGAGGGCTTAAATCAGTTACTACTTCTGTTTCTTGCTTAATAGGAAATGTCCATGACGAACTGGGCCAATATGTAGGAAAATCCTCCGCATAATATTGATATCTTTCCATTTTTCATAATCTGTATATTGGGAAACAATTAATCCAGCATTGGTTATTGTGTCTTCCCATTGTGCTTTTGATAAAAAACAAACCCCACAACCTGCTGTATTCGCACCCATTTTTTTCATAGTAGAAGCTAGAATTTTACTAGATGTTAAATAAAATACAAGGTAACTTGGTAATTTTGTAAAAACTATACCATCGTATATATTTTCAAAAATAGAAATATAACCATTTTCAGACAACAAATTACGAGCAGAAATTAGTGCTTCATATTGGATTCTTCGCGTTTCAGAATAAGAGTTTTTTACAAAATGGTGAAGTGACCAATTAAAAAAGATCAAATCAAATTTTGTTTGTCCTTGAAAAATATTATTTAATTCTTCTACAGAAGCTAACAACAATGTTTTTCTTATGTGAGGTTTATTTAATTTCAAGAGAACATTAGCATTGTCGATGATAGTCCCAACTGATTCAGTATAATTTTGCAATATTCTATCCGTAAATATTCCATTACCACCACCAATATCGAGGAAAGAAAATCGTTGCCCGTTAAAATTATGTTCTATTAAAGTTTGAATTGTTTTCCATTTTAAACCTCCAACATATTCCCGATCAAATTCTTGCAACTGTTGATTGTTTAATTGTCGAATTTCTTCATTATTCATATATTTTTTTTGTTAGTAATTTACTTGGAATAGGGTTAGCAATTATTGTTTTGGGTAACCAGGGTATTGGGGTTACACCTGTAGTGGCAGCGTTTCAAAATCAGCCATCAGAATCATTAGTGTGGGTATTGCGTGATTGTGGGCGATCGTTTTTGTGGCTTGTAACTAGGCGTACTGGTGCTAGTTTAAATCCACTTTATGGAATCTTAACTAGGCAATTATGCAGAAATGTTGTATCCAGAAAACAGGTGAGTAATTATTATTCTAAGAGGATGTTTGAAAAGTCACAAAGTATACTGAAGAACCTCTTTACAAACCTCTCCCGAAACGGAGAGAGGCTTTGAAACCCCCATTCCCTTGTAGCGAACTCGGTACCCCCTTTGGGTATTAAGATCAGGGGGGCTGGGGAGGTTAGGTTTTCGTAGACTTTGATGTCAACAAAAATATACCAAAAATACTTTTCAAACATCCTCTAAGTAGCTAGGCAATTGCAGTTGTACTTGTGACTATGCCTTCATATGAGTACAAAGATTGAATAAACTGCCATTCTTGGGATAGTCCCTCTCGAAGGGAAACTTGCGGTTGATAACCCAAAATTTTTCGTGCTTTCGATACATCAGCAGCAGTGTGACGTGCATCTCCCATTGCTTTTTGAATATAATTTCTTTTAATTGCTTTACCAACAATTTCTTCCATAGTATCTAAAACTTTTGCTAAAACTACCCTACTTCCACCCCCAATATTAAAGATTTGACCAACTGCTTCAGGTATAGTGGCAGCAGCTAAATTAGCGGCTACAGCATCACTGATAAAAGTAAAATCACGGGTTTGTTGTCCATCATCGTAAATTGGAATAGGCTGATCCTCGATTACTGATTTAAAAAACTTATGAAATGCCATATCTGGGCGTTGTCTAGGCCCATAAACTGTAAAGTAACGAAGTGCTACAAATGGTACACCAAAGTTTTTATGATATATTCCACACAACCTCTCTGCGGCGAGTTTGGTAATACCATAAGGCGAAACTGGCTTAGGACAAATTTCCTCATGGGTGGGTAAGGTTTCGGCATCGCCATACACGCTGGAACTAGAGGCAAATACTAATCTTTTTAGGTGTTTACTATCTTTTGCTGCTTCTAGTAAAACTTGAGTAGCATTAATATTGCGTTCAGTGTAGGTACGAAAACCCTGACCCCAACTAGCACGTACTCCTGCTTGGGCAGCTTGATGATAAACTACATTTACATCTTGAAGGAGTTTCTGCCAGTCCAAAACCTGAATATCTCCCTCAACTAATTTAAATGCAGGATGGTTTTGGAAACTAGCAATGTTTTTGCGTTTGAGGTCAGGATCGTAATAATCATTAAATTCATCAATTCCAATTACTTCTTGTCCTTGTTTTAACAAGGCTTCTACCAAGTGGGAACCAATAAATCCACCAGCCCCAGTCACGATACTTTTCTGCATACTATACTTAGTCCTTAATAAGGTATAAATTGAATGATTAATGCACCACTTATCCCAAAAAATACACTTTTGTCAGCTTAATATATTTTTGCCTCCAGCAATTTTTCATAAACTGCTTCAATCTGACTGACCATAGAATCCGCATCAAAGAGCTTTCTCGTCAATTTTTTAGCATTGTGTCCCAAGCGTTCACGCTCTTCAGGATACTGAAGTAAATAAACTAAGTTGGTTGCTAATTGTTCTACATTCTTAGCCTCAAAAAGCAGTCCAGTTTCTTGATGATGAACAATTTCTGGAATGCCATATATTGCAGGTACAACAACTGGTTTACCAAGTAGCATAGCTTCTGTCATAGCTCTGCCTAGTCCTTCCCACAGGGATGAAAGGGCAAAGATATCAGAAATTTTGAGAATTTCTGGTACGTCTTCTCTTGAACCAAGGAAGTGGACTTTATTAGTAATATTTAAGCTGCTTACTTGAGCTTCAAGTTTCTGTCGTAGTTCACCATCTCCAACCAACAAAAGAAGAGTTTCAGGATAGGAGCGCACCACTTGAGCAAATGCGTCAATTAAAAAATTCGTGGCTTTTTGTGCATCCAATCGCCCGACTGAAACAATCGTTTGCCATTTATCTGGAATTCCTATTTGACGTTTAACTAAAGTTAGATCGGACTCTCGATCAAGTTTCTTAAAATCAATGCCACTGTAAATAGTTATTGAATTGTCAAGTTTGAAAAATTTAAGTTTAACTGCCTCTTGTCGATTAAGTTCACTCACAGTTATATAAAAATCACCACATGGACGGCTAATTCGTTCCAGGAATATATAGAGTTGCTTTTTCCAAGCTGGCATAAAATCATGGAAAGAAAAGCCATGAACAGTGTGAACTATAACAGAAATTCCTGTAAGCCTTCCTGCCCAACGTCCTAAAATACCTGCTTTGGAACTATGGGTATGGATGATATCAAATTTTTCTCGACGTAATAATTTAACAATTTCTATTAGGGCAATAGCATCTTTAAGAGGTGAGATAGGATTTCCTAAATTAGGAATTGCATGAAAAACATCCGCCACTTTCTTGCTACGATCTAGCCAGAATCCATCTGAATTAGAGGCTAAATCAACCTGATATTTGGAACGATCCTGTTTAGCTACAGTTAGTAATGTATTATCTTGTGCGCCACCCAAAACTAGCTGTGTAATGATGTGCAGAACTTTTATCATTTTATTATTTATTAAATTTTAGGAAGTTAAGCTAGTTTTCACTATTAAATTTAATAGGTTCTAGTTCACGAATGATTCTGGCTGGATTACCTGCAACTATCACATTATCGGGAACATTTTTGGTCACAACTGAACCTGCACCAATTATAGAGTATGCCCCTATTTTTTGCACTTGAGGTAAAACAATAACATTTGTACCAATCCAAGAGCCTTCACCAATTTCTAGCGGCGAAACAAAATAGATTTCTCCTGCTCTCCTAAAACCCGTATCTCTCTTATTATCACCATCCATATTATGGGTATTAGTTAATAGGCTAACATTTCTAGAAATGCTAACTCTATCTGAAATTAAAACTTTCTCATCAATATAGGTACGTGTTCCTATAAATACTCGGTTGCCAATTTTAACAGTTTTGCCAATTGTAACATCGTCACCAATCAAAACCTTATAGCCAAATTTAACAGAACGGATGTCTTTGAATATAACATGACCTAAAAGCAGAGGAAACTGAGCTTCAGCTAAAAAAGGCATATGTAAAAGGCCATTAATTACTCTGAAAAACATACCTAGAGAAAAACAAAGCATATATTTATTTTTAATAAATACAATTGTGATATACAATCAGCGTTTGCTCAATCATTTTATCTAAAGTAAAGTTTTTTCTTACTTTCTCCTTTCCTACACTTCCAAATCTGAAACGGACTTTTTTATCTTCTAAAACTTTAAAAGCTTCAGCTAATGCAACAAAGTTCTTAGGAGTAAATAAAATCCCTGTGATTCCATCACTAACTACTTCTGGAATCGCACTGATATTACTAGCCACTACAGGCTTACCTGCTGACATCGCTTCCAATAATACTAAACCAAGTCCTTCGTACTCGGAAGTCAGAGCAAATACATCCAAGGCATTCATCACTACAGGAATATCTTCACGAAACCCAGCCCAGATTACTTGTTCCTGAATACCTAGTTTAATAGCCTGGTTTTTCAAATCGGATTTTAAATTACCAGCACCGACGATAACTAATTTTGCAGATTTAGTTGCACTTTTTAAATAAAGACTAAATCCCTCTAATAAAATATGTAAGGCTTTTTGAGGAACAAGTCTCGACACTGTACCTATCAGATAGGTTTCATCATTCACGCCCCAAAGCGAGCGAATTTTTTTAATCTCTTCATCAGAGACATTTTGATAAGGTGTAGGATCTATACCATAGTAAATTGTCGTAACCTTGTCTGAAGGATAACCTAAATAATTAATACATTGATTTGTTTTTACGGCATCAGAAATTGCTATAACACTGTTAGCTCTTTTAGCAACCCATGAGCCAATATAACGATCACCAAAACCTTTATAAAACAAACCTTCATTATGTTTGGAAATAGTCAATGATGGCTTTTTTGAAAACGTTTTCAGTAGAGCAATTCGTGTATATATTTCTCCAGGAGGTAAATGTGCATGAATGATATCTGGTTGTATATCATAAATTAATGAGCGAAGTTTTATAATTGGCTGAAAATCACCATAACAACGCATACTTAGCGAAACCACACGTACATGACTTTTATGCAAGGTTTCAAGCCAGTATGGTTTACTCTTCAAGTATGCAATAGTTACCTCTATTTTCTGCTTTGCTTGTTCTATCGCTAAGGTAACAAGGTGATTTTCTGCTCCTCCTCTAACAAGTGAGGTAATTACATGAAGTACTTTCATAACTATAAATTTTGCAGATAATTATAAAGTTTATGTGTTTAATTAAATGTAACTATAAAGTACTGAAATTAGTCAACATAACCATAACATCTTTTACTCAAAAACGTCTTTTATTGTCGATTTATTAATAACACTGGCAGCAGCAATGGCTAAAATAATCCATAGAAGAAAGCTAATTAATGATGAAGGTAACATCCAAGCAGCTCCTTGATTACCAATTAATAAAGACCACAACCAAATACGTGTTGCCATAAAATAAGAACCTAATTTTGGAGATAAACATTTACTAGATTGTTTTAATAGTTTTAAGCTGTTTGCTATAAATATCAGAAACGTAAGTAAACCCAAGAAGCCTGCATCTGTTGCAGATTGTAAATATTGATTATTGGCAGTCGCTACTGCATTACTTGCATTAATTTCATTTACTATGTATTTATAATCTTCATACTCTGGTGCAATAAAACGAAATCCAGTATATCCTACTCCGGTTAAAAGATTATCAATAAATACTTGAAATGCCAAATTCATTGAGGCTTGGCGTTGTACCAAGCCAAGTTCCGCAATTTTTGGGTTTGTAAATCGATCATTTACTACTGATAAATTTTGTAGCAATGATTCAAATAAAACTTGACCAAAATCAGATAAGTATAAAACTAATAGAAATACTATTAGTATAGTAGTGGAAAACAATATTATTTTTATATGCTTTATATTAAATTTATATTTATTTTTTTGCATTAAAAATGCTACGAGAAATCCAACAATAAGTGAGATAATTGCCCCGCGTGTTGCTGACAAAAAAACTATAGTAGCACTTAAAGAAGCTAATATTAGCTGACCACTTATTAATTGTTTAAAACAGAACAAACTAATAATAAAACCTATTGAATCACCAATTGGTCCAAAAAAACGAATTGTATTTTGAGTTTCCTGAACGTCTCCGAAAGTAATGCCAAAAAAAATATATAGAATAAAGCTTATGTAAGCACTTAATAGAATTGCATAACCTATGATATCTAAATATTTATAATAATCATACAGTTTTTTATCTTTGCTAGAAAGGTAAAAGATCATGAAAAAAGATATTATTTGAGTAGAGAATCTAAATAGTGAAAATATTTCAGCATAAAATACCTTTTCACCAAAACGGTAATAAGAAAGAGTTGTAGCAACTAGTAAGACAGACCAAAAAATTATTATTATTTTCTGGAAATTAAAAACTAAGTTTTTACTTATAGTATTATCAAGTTTTATATTACTACTTAATGCAGAGATTTTAATTGTTAATCTATTTTGGTAATTAGATATTATTATCCGAACAAAAACTAATAAAATTAAAATATCTTGAATTCTAACATTTACTCCGTCAGAATCGTTGCCAGAATTATAAAGGCTAGGAACTAGATTTGAATTAGATAGAATTAATGATATAGGAACAAAAACTATGAGTATGAGATTACTAGGAATTAGGAAGAAAATTACAATTATAAATACAGATAAAAATATGGTTTCCATGATTATATTTAAAATTTAATACTTGATTTTGTTCAATTTCTGCAATTTATTTAAAAAAAATAACCAGCACATAGCACTAGTTATAATCATTGAACTAGCTACAGCTATAGCCATGTAAACAGGAGAATGTCTTCCTAAGAAAATTCCTAATATTAGAATACTTGTCAAGAAAAATCCAGAAACATCTGTACCTAATCGCATTTGATCGCTAATCACAATCCAAAAATTAAACCAAGCTGTAACAGATGTATATATCCATGTTCCAATTAACAATATTAGGAAAGGTAGAGTAGATGATATATAACCCCTACCATAGATATTAACAATTAAGGCATCTGCAAAAAAGTAAATAGGAATTATTGCTATGACAAGAAATCCTAGCATAATAGCAGCAGGAACTGTAATCAGTTTTAATATTTTGTTGCTATCTCTACTATGGTAAGCATACATCAGTCGCGGCCGTAGAACTGACCATATAGGAGCTATTATTCTTACTGGTAGAGAGGACAAACTTTTAGCAACTTTATATGTAGCCGTTGATTCAGCACCTTGGAAAGCATTTATCATTAAAATATCTACCTGATTAGATGCACTTATAAAAGTATTTCGCAGCATTGAATGTGTGGAAAAGTTCCACCATGATTCAGCATTTACCCAGTTTTCTTTATCCACCCAAGTTTCTTTAGAATAATTAACAGGTAACCACCATTGGCAAGTAATTATTCGAGCAAAGTAATTTTTAAAAAAGGCAGAAATTACGAAAGCTATTATCAAACCAGGAATACCTAAAAAAGAAATAGTAATAAAGCATAACAGCAAATTACCAAAAGAATAAGTAATTTCAAAAATTGCCTGTTCTCTAATTTTACAAGAAGAAATAAATATGCTTTTGTAAACTCCATATCCTATTTGTGCTGGAATCTGTAAACTTAATCCAACTAAATATATAGGATTAAAGTCAGTAAAATTGGATAGAAAAATAGAACCCACAATGATAAAAGCATAGATAGAAAAATTTACTATCCAATCTAGTTTTATTATTCGATTGGCGCATATCTTTGCTGCAAGGTGATCACCCATAATCCAATACTTACCTACATACTGGAGGGCTAAGTCTCCACTTCTAGTAACGAAAATTACTTCAATTAAATTTTCAATAGTATTTGCTGTAATAAACTCACCAAATGATTGTTTAGAAGTAAACCTAACTACAAAGATTTGAAGCACTATTTGCGTTAGAGATGCAATTAATTGGGATAAACCTGTAAAAGTTGTATCGGAAAGAAGTTTTTTCACTATTAGGGTTTTATAAAAATTCCAAGATATCCTAATGGGTATCGTTCAGGTATACTTTTACCATGTACCTTCGGTCTGAATTTGGCTATTAATCTGTCCAATGGTGTTGCAATTAGGTACAAAAGTGATGATACTATTGGTCTCACCCACTTAGGTAGAAATACCTCTGTAAAAGTTGTGCTAAATGTAGTTATAATACCTTCCCCTATTGCCTCTAAGTGTATACATTCAAAACCAGCCTCTGTCCATAAACGTAAAATTGCAGAATTCGTGAAGCGGAAATAATCATCTGGATCAGCATGATAAGGAAATAAAAATGGAGTAGCTATCAGTACTTTGCCACCTGAACTTAGAGTTCGGAAAGCTTCTCTAGGTGCTAATTGATAATCGTATATATGTTCAAATAAGTTAAATGCTAAAATGCTATCTAGAGAGTTATTTGGAAAAGGGAATTCTCTCTCCACATCTAAGTAAACAATTTTATCAGCTTCCAATATATCTGTACATATAACTTCCGAATCAGGTTGTATGTTCAGATATTTATAGTAAGAACTTTGCCAGCTCTTTCCACCAATATCGAGTATACGTCCTGAAATAGTATGCGTTTTTAAAGCAAGGTTTAGCAGGGTTCTCCATAAACTCTTTCCATGACATAGTTGAAATACGACTAACATTGGTGAATAAAATTTATGAGTGATTAAGAATTTATTTTTTCTCATTTTTCAATATTTAGGTTTAATCTCAAATACAACTTATATTCAGTCCTTTAAAATGTGTCTATTTGACCTCTTGCAGTAATTCCTGATTACTTTGTATATTTGGATTAAATGATTTAGTCAATATAAGTACGTAAGCAGATTTACGAGACCAAGGGATAAAATGTGTCCAAGTATTAGATAAAAAAAATAAAATACGGTTTTTAAAATATTTTCCTTGAAAGTAAATATGCAATATATGTAGCTGTTTCAAATGGTTGTTATCGGGTCTAACAAAATCCTCTGTTTCACTAGTAATTAATTTTTTAATTGCTGTGGGTGGATATGGACGTATATGAGAGAAGGTATCCCATACATTTTCTCCTAATGGAGAACGCAGCATCACTATGCCACCCTTTTTCAGGACTCTGGCAAATTCATTAAGCATAATCGCTGCACTATCAGGAGATAGATGCTCAATTAAATTGTTACAGTTTATTGCTTCTATATTTTCATCTTTAAAAGGCAGATCAGTTGCAGAGCCGACGATAGCATTCAAGCCTTGTTGGACACAGATATTTACTAAAGAATTAGATATATCAATCCCATAATAATTTCTAGGATTACGCTTTATAAAACTACCAGTACCACATCCTACATCAAGAACTTTAGAAGTATTAAAGTAGTGATAAATAAATGGGTCACCATGACTAATCCAGATATAAATCATCGACAAAAATCTTATTTTTTGGGGTAATGGATTCATAATTTTTATTACTATTGACTACAAAATTTAAATATTATATCTAGCTCTTGAAGGAATCGGATATTTTATACACTAATTTGTTGTAATAGTGTAGTTATATTACAAGAAAGATTATTTAGACTATGCATATATATAACTTGCCCTCGTAAATAATCACCAATTTTTTCACGCTCATTTGAAGATTGTGTGAGTATATTAAAAATTTTTTTCAATAAATCTTGAGCATCTCCATAGTTAAATAAAAGCTCCTCTCCATACTTACCCAATGTTTCTTTAAAACCCTCATTTGCAACTAAACAAACTTTTCCACAACTCATTGCTTCCCAAGCTACTTTATCTCCAAATCCAGTTGGAGTAAGATTGATATGTAATATAGATTTTTGATACCAATTTGGAAGTTCAGTCATTGGCACACCAGGTTTAAAATCAACAATGTCTTGTATACCTAGTTCTTCTGTCATCGCTTGGAGTGACTGAAGGTACAATTCACCTTCACGATTGGGAACAGCACCCAGGATGACAACTTGGAATGGGTTGTGCCAGCATTGACTTAGTAAAGCTACGGCTTTTAAAAGGGTAGGATGATCCTTAACAGGCGAGATGCGACCAACGCATAAAATTATGGGAATTTCGTTATTTACTCTTTCGGCTTCAGGGCAAAAAACCTCTGTATCTATACCTTGACCGATTACAACCAATTTATCTTTTTTATAAGGATAAGCAGTGGCAATACTTGCTACCATGCGGTCAGAAAAATGGTGAGCTAGTTTCAAGGAAGGAGTAACTTTGGGGTGAGCATACCAAGTAACAATGGGAATTCCTAAAGGCTTGAGGATAGGAGCTGCTAAGTTAGTAAATAGGTGGTTCATGTGAGAAAAGCACCCATCAATTTTGCCTTCTCGCAATATATGGAAAAGATGCCGATAAAACTCTACTAACCGACGGGGTTCGCTATAGCCCTTTTCTTTACCTAGAGAATAGACATTGACAGAATCAGGAACTTCAACCCGTCCCGCCTGCATAGTAATAACATCAATATGTTCAACACGTTCAGCTAATGCACTTATCCATTTAGTCGTGAAACCTAGAATTGGGTGATTGATGTCAGTAACTAAGTTGAAAATTAATAGTCGCATATTTAGCTAGATACAAATTTACTACTTAAATCAATCCACTTCTGAGAGCGTTGTTGACTTACAGAATGAGGATCAAATTCATTCAAGACTTTTATCCTTAGTTGTTGTCCCATATTTTGTCTATAATCTGGATTATTAAGAGCATAGAGAATTTTTTCTGCTATCTCCTCTGAGTTATTGATTTCACATAAAGCAGTATCCTCAAACTCTTCTAATAAATCCAATGCACCCGCAAAACTTGTGGAAACAATAGGTTTTTCAGCTAGTGCTGCTTCTAAAAGAACCATACAAGTTCCTTCATGATGAGAAGTTATGGCAAAGAGATCACAAGCTTTAAAATATAGAGGAATTTCTGAAAATGGTATACCACCTAAAAACTTAACGCTTGACTCAATTCCAAGTTGTCTTACTAATTTTTCCAGATATTCTTTTTCAGTGCCATATCCTACTATTAAAAATAGAGCTTGAGGTAAATTATTAACAACTAACTTGGCTGATTTGATTAAAATATCAATACTCTTTTGTTTTGCCAATCTTCCTACATATAGAATTAAAAAATCCTTGCCGCTTTCTAATAATTTAAATCTCGTTTGAGCAATAGATTTTGTATCAAACTCATTATACGGCTCAATATCAACATAAAATCTCCCTAAATAAACTTTTGTCTCTCCATAAATTACTTTTAATTTTTTCACTTCTGCTAATGTACTAACCCTGATTGAATCAGATAGCTGTAAAACTAATTTAGCTAAACATTGATTTAATCTATGTTTAAACAAATTCTCTTGCAGATAATGAGGATTATCAATGATATCACTCATTATTGAAATATCTAGTGGTATATGATATTTTTTAGATAAAAATAATCCTAATAGACCTGTATAAACTGGGTCAGCACATGTTATTATATCGATTGTATTATTTTTAATTATTTTGTCACAAATAGATAGTATTTTGAAAAAATTATCTACACGATTATTTGCATTGGTTGGATATAATTTAACATTATCAATACATGAATTTTCTAGCCTTCCATCAACATGAATATAAGTTTGTGTTACAACATGATAGTCTTTTAATGACTTAGCATAATTAATTTGACGATTAAATGCACCACTAAACTTATTTGTAGAAATAATGCCACCAAGACTTATTGATAAGACAGAAATAGCCATAATTCTTATACTTTTTCGATATTAATAATCTTGGCTGGATTACCAACTACCACACAATTATCAGGAACATCCTTCGTTACAACAGAACCTGCTCCAATTACTGCACCAAGCCCTATATATCTGACTTGAGGTAAAATAATTGCTCGATAACCAATCCAAGCACCTTTGCCAATAATTTTTTGACCTGGTGAGTAAAGTTTGCCTGCTCGTTGATAGGAATTAGTGTGATCATGAGTATCACCTAAGATACAAACATAATCTGCTAAAGTAACATTTTCTTCTAAAACAACATGATTGCCAATATCACAATATCGACCGATAAATACATGATTGTGAATATGGACATGGTTTAAAATTTGAGTGCCATAACGAATACGTACCCAGTTACCTATTTCTACAGTCTGGGACCGAGAAAATCTAACTAATTTTTCGATGGATACGGGAAAACCAGATTGTTTGAAAATTGGTTTAAGTATTAATCCTCTCACTCCTCCAATTAATTTTTCTAAAGTGGGGACTTTTTCTGATTCTTCAACTCTAAATAAAGTAGTTTGAATCATAAGTGATTTGCCTGACTAAAAACTGGCTTTTGCTAGAAAATTTACCTGAGATAACACATTTTCTAATTGGGAAATCATGTTGAGATTAGAAAATCTTGATTGAACAGATTCACTGGCATTAGATACTAAAATTTGAGCTAAATTAGGCTGGTCGAAAATTTTTTCTAGAGCAGCGTGTAAAGCTAATTCATCGCCAACAGGAATTAACAAACCCGTCTTACCGTCTTCAACTACTTCTTTAGTACCACCTGCATTTGTAGCAATTACTGGAATACCCGCAGTCATAGCTTCTAACACTACATGAGGTAGTCCTTCATAAGAAGAATTTAAGATGAAAACATCAGCTTGCTTTAAACAAGCAAATACTTGTTTTTGAGGTAAACTACCCATAAATAGCACTTGATAGCTAATACTAAGTTTATGGATTAATTCATCCAACTTACTTTTTAATGGTCCATCGCCAATTACAACTAAACGCGCACGGGGAAAATGCAGCATGGTTTTAATGACTGCTTCAAGACCTTTCCACGGTACTAAGCGACCAACAGTAATGATTGTTTTTCCCTCAAAAGGTGGTAGTGCAATCGCGTTCCGTCCACTATGTGCGATCGCAGATTGCGGTTCCTGAGCTTCAACAGCATTATAAACAACTACGATTTTGTCTGATGGAATGCCCCACCCTTCTACAATACGTTGAAGATATAAACTCGGAACAATGATTTTTGTAGTTTTTTGTAGGGGAACATTTCGTATCCAATCGAGGAATTTTAGTAGCAATCCTTTGTGAGTAACTTGGTATTCATCTAAGGTGCCATTAAAGTGATTCCAAAGCTGCGATCGCTCCCAAGCGTAATCACCCACAATTTTGTGAACAGTTGGGATATTTACAATCCAAGCTGCTAACATAGATTCAAAATTTAAGCCATTAACGTAGAGTAAATCAGCATCTTTTGCAGATTTACAGATATTTGTAATCGTTTTGATGAATCGCCAAGCTTTAAAAACTTGACGTGGAATGCGGATGATTGGAAACAAATATTTATCAGCATCCTGATGATTTAGGGAATCACTTAGACAAACCACATTTACAGAATGACCCTGTTCTAACAAATTAACCGCTATGCTTGGAACATAACTAGCAGGGCCACCAATATCTGGTGGAAAAATTCCACTTACTATACATATCTTCATAATTCATTAAACCTTTTTTTTTCATGTAATAAGTTTACTCATCACAATTAAAGATTTTCACAAAGTAAATTATTTCCAATGCTCAACAAGCTTTAATTGCCAATCAAAGCTCTAATGTATTATTAAATTAATACAAGATAGTTTTGATAAATGAGCATCATCTGAAAAAAATTAAATCAAATCGAATTTAACTTTTTCCAGAATAGATATCAGGCGTAAATAATTAACAACCTGATAAACTATTGTTTATGCTGCCTATGACTTTAAAGAATATAACTCTTACTTACCTCAGAAAAAATACTGGTTTTTGCAAATTATCACCTCGTCACAGCAGTCTTAACCCAGTAATCTTACTTAAATTTGACTTAATCCTATCCTTCTTACCAGAATTATTCTCTCCAGACTGCGTATAATAAGAAGAATAGCCATAGTCATTATTACCAGTAGTGGCACAATTCACTACCATTCCCAATACTGGCACACGCGAATGCTCTAATAATGCCTTTGTAGCTTTAGCCGCAACAGAATTAACCACACCAGGACGTGCAACTAACAACATTCCATCTGCCATTTTGCCTACTATTGAGGCATCAGCCAAAATACTTAAAGGTGGAGTATCGATAATTACGTAATCATAATCTTGGGCAGCTTGTTTCAGTAACGCATTCATCCGTTGTGAATCCAGTAGTGCAGCAGGGTTGGGTGGCATAGTGCCAGCAGTGAGCAATTCTACATTTATCACCGCTTCCTTAGCAGCTTCTGCTAATGTAGCCTGCCCCACTAAAACATTACTTAACCCCATCAAATTAGGTTGTTTCCATATTTCGTGTTGACGGGGGCGGCGCATATCTGCATCAATCAACAGCACTCGCCGTCCCATCTGGGCAGTAGCCACTGCTAAGTTAGCCGCAACAAAAGACTTACCCTCATTCATCACAGAACTGCTAATCACAATTACCTTTAGTTCCTTATCCGAAAAGGTAAAACCCAGGTTAATCTGGAGCATTTCAAAGGCTGCATTGACTGAAGAATAAGGGTTATCGAGTACCGGCAATTCAGTTATACTTTCACCACGAGCCAGCCTAACTTTTTGATCAAAAACCGGAATTGTACCCAACAAAGGATACTCGAACAACTGTTGAGCTTCTTCTGCCGTCTTCACAGACTTGTCTCCAGCTTCTAGCAACAAAGCTGCACCAATAGCTAAGAAGAATCCTAAAAATCCCCCTAGTGCCAAATTCAACAGGATACGAGGAGAAACTGGTTTTTTCGGGAGTAAAGCTTCAGAAACAATCCTGGCATTACCCACATTCTGATTTTCCAGCACCTGAACTTCTTGCAATCGTTTCAGCATTTGTTCATAGGTTGTTTGCGCCACTTGTAGCCGCCGTTGTACCTGTAGCTGTTGTTGTTCCAGTTTAGGTAAGATTCTAAGACGTGCTTGATAAAGCATAAATGCCTTCATCAACACACCAACTTGATTCTCCAATCCCAACCTTTCTACTTCTACTTGCACCAAATTAGCGGTTAGGGTCTGCTTAAGTTCTCCTATTTGCAAATCTTGCTCTGGGACAGGTTGCGAACTACCTAGAGTTTGGGTCACTCTACCTTCTAACTGCTCTTTAAGAGCTTGTTCTTTATTTAATAAACTAGTAATAACTGGGTGGTCATCAGTAAATCGTGACCTCTCAACAGCTAGCTCATCTTGAACCTTCTGGTATTCTGATAGCACTTGTTGCACTGCTTTTGATTGGCTTAAAGTGCTAAGTGCCATAGCTTGCCGTGTGTTCAATGCCAATTGGTTTTGCAAAGCACCAGAACGAGTTCTAGCATCAACCAACTGCGCCCGCAGTTGAGTCGTCTGGCTGGATAATTCATTCAGCCTTTTTACTCCTTCTACAGCCTCTTCTTCTAAAGAAACAATTTGGTATTTTTCTTTAAATCGACGCTGTGCTGCTTCTGCTTCTATAACTTTTACTTCGACCAACGGTAATTGCTTATTTAAAAATTCCCGTGCAGCTGTAGCTTCCGAACGGTTAGCCCGAATGTTGCTTTGTAGATAAACACTCATCAATCTATTGATGATAATTGTTGCTTGTTCAGGATCAACACTACGGTAAGAAAGCTGCAAAATATCCGTTCCTCGGATACTTTTGATTTTCAAGTTACGTAGAAAATTGTCTGTTTCTAAAGGTTGTCCCAGCTTATCTTTGAGCTGTAATTCAGCAATGGTTTTTCGAGCAATAGGGTTTGAGCGAATGATTTCGGCTTCAGTTTCCAAAGGATTAGAGAGATTTGTTACCCCACTGAGCTGTCCCAATTGCTCATTTACACCGGTAAGAGAAGAGACACCATTTTGCTTATTAAAAAGGAGTTTCCCCTCGGCTTCATAGATTGGTTTTCGGCTAAAAGTAACCAAACTTGTGAGTCCAAAGATCGACCCTATAATAATTGCTATTAGTAGCCAACGTCTTTTTACAATCAGCCAATACTGTTGAAAATTAATTGCGTCTTGATCGTCTTGGTGGGAAGGCATAATTCACGTAATACTTTAGATAATGAAACTTTTAGACATTTACTTCGCTCATTTGTACTCATATAGAGCGGGAAAGTAAAAGAGATAGATCAACTTGCTCTATATTGTCTGAAATTGCTCCTTCTTAATTGCAACTAGTAGTGTGTGAAGTTTAAATTAATGGTTAAGTAAGCTCGTAGTAAGTACTTTAGTCCTGATCTTCAAAGCACTAAATTCCTTACTACAAACTATCAAAACTAGCTTGAGAAAATACTAGGTTTGGATAATCTATAAAGATTTAGTAAAAGGTTATCAAGCTTCTTCCTAAATAACATACGTATTATTACGGTTTTTTCTACATGATGCTATAAGAAGATATTTGAAATTTCACTAGCTCAACTTGTTCACAATCCACTGTTAGCTGATGATCTAGCGGTTATCGTTTACTTGAACTACATCAGTAAAAACACAGTACTGCTCATCAGTCTAAACCTAGTTTCTAGCATCTGGCTGGAAATGCTCTTCATTGCGGCAGTGCCGCAAGTCTTAAGGCATCTATAGCGCTTCTCGTTTGGATACAATATATTTTGACCTCTCTCCTTTTAGGCTACGGTGTACACATAAGTCTGAAAAAGGTGATTAACCAAGGTTTTACCCCACCCTAACCCTCTCCGATATATCGGAGAGGGTTAGGGTGGGGTAATTTCCCTCTCTTCGAGACGCTGCGCGATCGCAGGGAAGGATCTGGGGGTTAGGTCTGTATTTCACGCAATTGATAACCGCTATACTAATCAAACAGACATGATAAATATCATGTCCGCATAATTAGTTATGCTAACCACAGTCATTACACCCCACCCCCAACCCCTCCCCGCTTGCGGGGAGGGGAGACAAAGCGTAGCTTTGGCGGGGTGGGGTTCTTCGGGTTTATAAGTAATCAAGCGGACATCATATTATGGGTTATGCCCAAGCGGGTAATCCAAATCAGCGTATAGAGGATGCCAGCAGCAAATCTTTCCGGCGCATTTCCCAGGCTAGGGTAGTGGACACAATTTGATCTAAGTCATTATATTTTGGTTGCCAACCCAGTAATTTGCGGATTTTATCAGCACCAGCTATCACACAAGCAGGATCACCAGGACGGCGTTCTGTTTCAATAACCGGAAAATCTACCCCAGAAATAACCTTAACCCGTTCGATAACTTCACGGACACTGTATCCTTGCCCATAACCACAGTTCAAAATTTGGCTTTCGTTACCTTGCTCTAAATAAGCCAAAGCATCTATATGTGCTGCTGCTAAATCTTCAACATGAATGTAGTCTCTAACTGCCGTTCCATCTGGTGTAGGAAAATCTGTACCAAAAATTTTTACTCCAAGTTTGCGTTTGAGTGCAGCATCACACGTAACTCGAATTAAATGAGATGCTTCTTTTGCCATCTGACCCAATCGTCCACCAGGTTCTGCTCCAGCAACATTAAAATATCGTAAAATTACGTAATGTAAATCAGAAGCCTTTGCATAGTCACGAATCAGCCATTCACAAGAAAGTTTTGATCGCCCATAGGGGTTAATCGGTTCAGTTGGTGTCGATTCAGTGACAGCACTCGTTGCTGGTTCCCCATAGACAGCTGCTGTACTAGAAAAGATAATTCGGTTCACACCTATGTTGCTGCAACAACGGAGTAAATTTAGGGTGTTGCGAGTATTGTTAGCGTAATAATCTAAGGGATGAGCAACAGATTCGGGTACATTTAGACTGGCAGCAAAGTGTAATACAGCCGCAAAATCATGCTGACGAAATACCTGGGAAAGACGTTCTGAATCTTTTAAATCACCAATAATTAACTCACCAGACAATACTGCTTGGGACGAACCTGTAGAACAATTATCATAGACCACAATATCGTAACCAGCTTCGCCCAACTGACGAACTACATGAGAGCCAATATATCCTGCTCCACCAGTAACTAAAACTTTGTTATTCATCTGCCTTTGCCTAGTAACACTACCCGAATGGTTTTGAAGATGATTGCTAAATCCAGAGCTAGTGAATAATTTTTGATGTAATAGAGGTCATAAGCTAATTTCTCGTAAGCATCCTCTACTGATGCGCCATAGGGATACATTACCTGCGCCCAGCCTGTAATTCCGGGTTTGACGACATAACGTAAGTCATAGTAGGGAATTTCTTCTCGCAGCTTGATATCAAATTCTGGACGTTCTGGACGGGGGCCAATAAGGCTCATTTCTCCCCAGAGAACATTCAAAATCTGTGGTAGTTCATCGATTCTAGTTAGGCGTAACCAGCGCCCTACTCTAGTAATCCGAGGATCTCGTTCCTTGGCCCACTGCACTCCTCGTTTTTCGGCATCCTGATACATGGAACGAAATTTATAAACTTTAAAGAGCTTTCCTTCCAAACCAGTCCGCATCTGTGTGTAGAAAACCGGGCCTGGACTATCTAACTTAATTGCCAGTACTACTAGCAACAACATTGGAGATAAAAACTGGAATAATAACAATGCCAAAAGAATGTCTAATACCCGCTTAAGCTTTTGATTAATGCTGTCAGCCGTTAAATTAAAACCAGTACCAAAAGCCAGCCAATTATCCTGAAGCAGAAATGAGGGAAGTTTCTGCCACAAGGTTTCACAAATATCAGGAATCCCATAGATGGAGACACTAGATAAACGTAACTGGATCAAGTGCTGTATCTCTGCACTAGATAATTCTGTTGGGGTTGTTACTATTACCCCTGACCAAGATTGTTGACTCCATTGGGGTAAGTCATTGAGGCTTCCTACAGAAACTCGATTACTTTCTGCTAACTCACTGGTGTTCGCCTCTGGTGCTGCTAGAACAACCAAGCGCCCTAATGAACTGTGTTTTAGAAAAGTTTTGCCAAATAGAATCGCTTTTTGACCTGCACCCAAAATTAGCCAACGGCTGTGTTGAGCTTGCGATCGCACCCACTTTGCTGCCCATAATCTTGATACCATAGCCCACATGGTAAATATGCCTAAGCTGGGGAGCAAAATTCCTCGTTTCAAGACTATATCTTTACCCCAGATCCCAGTAAAGTAAATTACAACTGCAATAATGCTGGCAACAATAACATTACTAATCAAAATGCGGGATGGAGCGCGTAACCCTGCTATTTGGGTATCTGGATGGTAAGTATCTGCTAAATACAGCCCTCCGAGAACTAGGAAAAAAAATAAATAAATCAGAGGGTCAAAACTGTTTAGATTCTGCTCCAGTCGTAACCATAATGACAGAGACAAACTCAACAATAAACCCACAATATCGGCTAACAACAATAATAAGCAGAGAATATTATCTGTCTGATATAACTTCTTGGTTTTTTTGCCAACAGCAAGAGTAATAGTCATTTGCGTATATTACTAATTACAGTAGACATAATAAAATTGTGTACAAGCAAGAATTTGCTCGAAACTTTTAGCATCAGATTTTGATATCTACAAAGAACTTAAAACACCTAAGAAAATACATTACGGAGAATGGTAAACGAAAACTTTATTTTAATACTTAAAATAAAGTTTACTTAACTTAATATAAAAAAGTTCTATGTGTTCTATCCTGCATTTATGAATGCTTTATTTGTAAACTTAACTTTAGCTATTCAACCATGTGGAAATTACGGAACTATTTGAATAGATATAGAAATCTTATTAAATTTTTAAATCTGCAAAGACATAAAAATTTTTGAATAGTTTATTACACAACTATTATGGTATAAATAAGGGTTTATAAAAACCAAATATTTGAGTCTAATAGCTCCAAACAAAATCAAGAGTCGAGTATTCCTGATTTTTCACTCTTATCTGAGAAACCTGGCTTTCATTGCCCTATATTGCTCTTGAGAAGCTTTAAAGTCTCCCTATTCCCAGCCATTTAATATGATGTCCGGGCAATTTTGGAGTCAACATCCTCCCAGCCAAGTAATCAGCAATATACAATGGGCTGAACTTACTGAGGCGATCGCACAAAGGTGATTTCTTACAAAAATATACCAAAATTGACGAGTTTCGACTTCTCTGCGAGATCAACGGCGGCGGTAGATTTATTAACAAAAATTTCCTAATACCAATTCTGTATGAAGATGCACATAATTAGTCCCCCCTTAACAAGGGGGGACGGCGTAGCCAGGGGGTAAATATATGCAGTTTCGTTTCATAAAGAAACGGTATAAGCGCCTACGCGATAAAATGCTGAGACATTAGTACATAGACTATCGCCATCCTCGCAGATTTTTATGTACCTGCGCTAGATACCACATATAATCATCAATTTTGTAATTATCAGCAGCTTTAACTATATATTCCTGAGCTAAATCAACATTATTCTCAACTTCGTAATATAATCCCAAGTAAAGATGACTGTAAAAATTTCCCTTTATCCCTTCTGATTGACCCACAGTTAAAACATTATCTGGGGTACAATCTCCCGCATATAAATCATATATGCACTGCATTATACGTCGAGGATCATTTTTCACATTTAGTAAAGAATTACGCGCCTCTTTAACGCCTAACGAACGAGCTATGCAGAGATATCGCCAAACTGTTTCTTCAACATCTTGAGGATTCACAGTCAAATCTATTTCAAAGTGTTGAGCGCCTTCAGCAAATCTTTCTGCATAATAATACGATAATCCGCGCTGCCAAAGGTAGGGTTTGATACGGGCATCTAATTGCTCTGCTATGTCAAAATCTTGAATAGATTCATCAATCTTGGCCAGTTGAAAGTTAACCATACCCCGGCGAATGTAAGCATTGGGGTTTTTCGGCTGATTGCGAATGGTTTCGTTCCAGCGCTGGAGTTGATTTTCTAAAGGATTTGGAGGAAACATGAGTTTGTCTAGCTAATATGCATTAAATAAAATATTTTCAGGCTTGGGGAAAACTCGTCAATCCTGAAATGAGTCAAGTTTTGTCATACTAAATTCTTGGCGTTATATTTGCAATTTTCTATGACCAGCATGATTGAGTTTCCTTGGCAGCAAGAGGCAATTATTCTCCACAGCCAATACCTAATAAATACTTTTCAGCATTGGACAAAAAATTCTTTGCTGCATGTCAAGTTTTCTAAGTGTATGTTTCTCACATAATCACTGCCTCATAAGATATAACTACTAATTATTTACTTAGTTAAAGCCAGATCCATCCACGAGGTAGAAGAAACTACTACCAGAAATCAGTATTTTGGGATTAGTGTCTTAAAAATCAGGAAAAACGCCCGTGGTTCCAATTAGAGATAATAATCCTACAAAAATTACGCCTTATGTAACTTATGGGCTGATTGCTGCTAATGTCCTCGCTTTTCTTTATGAAGCAAATCTTCCTCCCCAAGCATTAAATGGGTTTCTACACCTTGCGGCTGTAGTTCCACGAGAACTGACTTTAAGCTTTGGTGGTATCTCTTTAGATCAACCAGTACCAGAGTGGGCAACTTTGATTACCTCGCAATTTTTGCATGGTGGTTTCTTGCACTTAGCTGGCAATATGCTGTTTCTCTGGATTTTTGGTAACAACGTTGAAGATAAGTTAGGTCATGCCAAATATTTGCTGTTCTACTTATCTTGTGGAATTTTAGCAGCCTTGACTCAGTGGTTCTTTGCTCAAGATTCTAGCATTCCTTCTTTGGGTGCAAGTGGTGCGATCGCAGGCGTTTTGGGAGCATACATTCTCCGCTTTCCCAAGGCCGAAGTTCTCGGTATAGTACCTTTAGGGTTTTTCTTCCCGACTTTCCGCGTCCCGGCATATTTCTTTTTGGGATTCTGGTTTCTCGAACAAGCCTTTTACGGGCTTGCTAGTCTTCAAACACGTACCAACATCGGTATGGAAAGCGGCGGTATTGCCTATTGGGCCCATGCAGGCGGGTTTATCTTTGGGGCAATTCTCGGCCCACTGTTGGGTTTGTTTAACGACAAATCGCTAGAAGAATCTTGGTATCAATAATTCTTCAGGATATCATCAAGGCTTTCAATTAGGCTAATTGATTAAAAGGTGAAATTTCCCAAGCTTCGCAACTGCTAGCCTTACAAGTTATATTTCAATTAGCCAATAAATTAGGAAAAACACCTGTGTTTCCCCTCTACGACGAAAATCCGACGCGAATTACCCCGTATTTCACCTACGGGTTAATTGGGATGAATATTGTAGTTTTTCTTCACGAGTTGAGCCTGCCAAATGCACAATTGAATCAGTTTTTAAGTCAGTATGCAGTAATACCTCAAGAGCTAACCACCAATTGGACTGGAGAGTGGATAACCTTATTTACGTCGCAATTTTTACACGGCGGTTGGTGGCACTTAATCTCGAATATGGTGTTTCTTTGGGTTTTTGGCAACAATATTGAAGATCGATTAGGTCATGCCAAATATCTAATTTTTTATTTGGCGTGTGGTGCTTTAGCTGCGTTGTGCCAATGGTTCATTGGTATAAATTCTGAAATTCCTTCATTAGGGGCAAGCGGTGCAATTTCTGGGGTTTTGGGTGCGTACATTATCCGCTTTCCCCACACTAAAGTCATGACCTTAATATTTTTAGGGATTTTCATTACCACAATTAGAGTTCCAGCATTAGTAATAATTGGACTTTTTGTTGTGCAGAATGTAATTTCTGGTCTTGCCACCCTGCAAACAGCCGCTAATATGACTGTGCAAACTGGTGGAGTTGCCTATTGGGCGCACATCGGTGGTTTTGTTTTTGGAGTAATTCTCGCTCCTCTATTTGGGTTGTTTAGGCAGGACTAATTGAAATTTTTACGCTCAATTCATCACGGTTTCATCCAAAGCCGTATTAGACAATCCAAAATCAGGAGATGCTATCTTAGCTATCCTCTGTAGCAATCCTAAATGAGTCGTGAAAATCTCTGATTTTTCTCTGCGCTTTTTCTTTTTACAAATGATTTAGGACTGCTACATTTGGGAAACTATTAGTTTTTGCTGGCACCTGCTGAAAGTTCTTCTGATTCTTGTGCTTCAGACGTAAATCTTGATGATTGTACGACCTGTTCAGGTAGAGTAACAATGATATCCGTACCATTAATAATTGTTCCCAATAACCCCAGTTCCGATTCAACTAATTGATCAATAGCTTCACCCAACATATTTTCTTGTGTATAGTGTGGCCGTGTCACAAGTACTATGCCATCGCTGTAAGGTTGGATTAGCAAAGGGTCGTTGGATATGCTGAGTGAGCTAGTATCTAAAATGACTAAATCAAAGCGTTCGCGCACATCCTCTACCAGCCGCCGCATTTCGCTGGATTCAAGAATAGCAGCCGATTGCCGCACAGGTCCAGGGCTGGGAATAATGTATAAATTTTCTACATCAGGCACTAAACGAATACATTCACTTAAATTAGCGTAATAACGCAGGGGTTCAATGGTGGCATCGGGGTCAGGAATTACATTCAAGGATGTACAACGAGAAGGCGATCGCAAATCTGTTTCGATAATTAAGGTTCTTTTACCAGCACGGGCTGAAGCTATACCCAAGTTATATGCACTTGCTGTCTTACCCTCTAGGCTACTGGTGCTAGTAATCAACACCACCTTCAAGGCGTTACCACCAATCCGGCGCAGATTACTACGGAATTTTTCATAAAATTCTAAATAAGGAGAATCCGCAGAAAGTACCACCGGCACTGCTTCTTGAGGTAAATCATCAACTGGCATTAAAGGAAATTCTCCCAACAGTGGCACTTCCCGTTGCTTGAGGCTCTCGCGAATATCTTCTCTGGTTTTGAAAGTTCCTTCCAGTGCTCCCAACAAAAATATTACCCCACCACCAATTAAGGCACCTAATAAACCACCCACAGCAAGGGTAATAGGTACACTCTTAGGAGGTTTTATCTCCGCAGCTGCTGTGGGGCGTCTGGCAATGCTGAGGCTGCTGGTAGTTTCTGCCTCTGCGGTTTTAGAATCGGTTAGCTTTGCCTGCATTTGGTCATATATGGCTTTTTTAAGTCCAACCTCTTGTTCTAAACGCGATCGCTCTAATTGTTTATTGGGTATCAGAGAATACTCTCGCCGTAGTCGCGCTTCTTGTCGGATTTCTTGAGCTAGTTGTTGTTGCAGCGTCTCCCGTTGGGTTTGCAGAGACACCATTTGATTTGCCAACTGCTGGCGGGCTGGATCTAAGCTACTTTGGGCGCGAATACCTGCAACGCTACCCTGAAGCGGAGCCGCCGTACCATCACCACCTAATACTTCAGAGGCACGTTGTTGCAGCAATTCCTCAGCAGCTTGTTTCTGACGCTGCAACTGAACCATCGTTGGGTGTTCTGGTCGCAAATCTTTTCTGAGTAAGGCAATTTGCGACTCACTTTGATAAATTTGCGATCGCAAGTTCCCAATAATTGGATCGGCACTCAAAGCAGAAGAAACATAAGCCTGTCCGACTGATAAACCTAACTTATTTTCTAAACTGCGAACTTGACCATCAACCCCAGAAATAGTTAATTGAATTTGTCGTTGTAGATTTTGGCTGTTAGTAATAGCACTTAACAAGCTACCATTCTCTGCTGCTAATATTGCCGTTCGCTCTATGCGATCGTACTGTTCCAGCCTCTTTTCTGCAATTTGCAATTCCCGTTTAGCTTGTGGTAAACGCTCATCAATCTTTTCAATAATTGCTTGTAATCGCCCAGTATTGATGTCGCTACTCAACTTAATCATTGATTGCATCAATTCAGTCAAGACCTCTATGGCTCGTTTGGGGTCACTATCTACATATTTCAGTTCAAAAATACTTGTTTCAAGTTCTCCAGTCCTGGGATTTTTTTTAGGTAAAGTAAGGACAACATTTGTACCCAGTTGTTGCGGTTTGACATTTACTTTCTCTGCCACTGTCGCAATTATCTGGTTTGATAATAAAACATCCTGATTTAATTCCTTTCCTTGCTGCTGGATTTGACTACCAGTTGCAGAGAAAGAAACTGGTGGGCCAGCATAAGTAAGTGCGGCAGATGCTATGTAGTTAATAGGTGGCTCTGGCTGCATAGCCACCACCGTTGACCCCACTACAACTAAACCAAAACTAGCTAGTCCAATCCACTTGTATTTTTCAAAAGCAATAAGATAGCGTTTAACAATTGGTGGGGTCATGGTAGCTTCGCTCCAATTCAAAATTCAAAATTCAAAATTCAAAATTCAAAATTTAGGAAGCACCAAACTAAAGATAGTGGCTTTGATACAAGGCAAGGGCGCTATAACTTCCTACTGTATATCTCAATTGATATCTTTAAAATATTTTAATAAATTCAAAACGAACTTGGAGATGTGGCTTCCTCCACTCCAAACTATTTCCAGCCTGTATCCTTCTTTTAGAGTCACTAATTTTACCTACCGCCAAAGTTGTCAAAAAATCGGAGGAAGGACTGGACATTGAAGAAGGGTTGGGTAATGGTAGTCAAGAAATTAGTAATTCTACCGATGAGGTTCCTACCAACAACAAGAACATCATTATCTTGAAGAGCCACATTTTGAGATGCATCGCCTCCTAGAGCTTTTTTTGCATCAAGTTTCTGGGTAACAGCTTGACCTCGTTCAGGATCAAAGCGAACCAGAGCGATATCCCGGAGATTAGCAGTGTCGAGATTTACTCCTCCCAAAGCATCTACAAATGTACTCCCGTTAGGTAGTGCTTGAATGGAAAGACCTCCGGCAGCGTAGTTTAAAACCCTGACTCTAATCTGTGGTGTAGCTAAGGATGAACGTGCTACTAAATTGCGGTCATAACCGTCATCATTACCAACTTCACGACGGGGGATGAGTATTGCATCTCCGTCTTGTAAGCGTAAATTAGGAATTGAACCGCCATCTTGCAGTGCTGCATATAAGTCAATAGTTTGTGAAATCACAGAACCATCGATTAACTTCCGGCGTATTTGCACTTGTCGCAGGTCTGCATTTAATGTTGAACCACCAGATATTAGCAAGGCATCAGCAACACGGGGTGTTGATGAATTAATCGGATAAATTCCTGGTCGAAATATTTCCCCGCTAATGGTAACTTGAACTGGTCGCGTCCCTGCCAAGGCTACTACTACAATTGGATCGGGTACAATGCTACTTAAACCCAAGCGAATTTTTTCTTGAGCTTCTTCCAAAGTTAAGCCTTGTAATGATACCGTTCCCACTTGCGGCACTACAATGTTGCCTTCTGGACTAATTACAGCTTGAAAACTTAAGTCTTGACGCTGCGTTGCTAGACCTAAAACTATTACTGGATCAACCACATAACGATTTAAGCCTAAGCGGATTCTTTCTTGAGCTTCTTCCAAAGTTAAACCTTGTAAAGAAACTTTTCCCAGTAGCGGCACCACAATATTACCTTCTGGGTTGATTAAAGCTTGAAAGCTCAAATCTGGAAAGCGCTGAACCGAAACGCTAATTCCATCTCCTATTCCTAAACGGTACGGGCCAGGAGGACGCTGAAGCACAACACTAATTACATCTCCTGGTCCCAAAAGATAGCGGCTGAGCTGAGGAGAAATTTCATCATTTGCGCCTTGAGGTACAGCCTCAGTACCTGGCACAGGCGAAGGGGGTTGCCTTGGTGATTGTCCTTGAGGTAGAAAAGGCTGGGCAACAACAAGTTGGATAGGTGTTGTTAAGAAAACTCCCACTTGAAGACTGACAAAACACAAGGCGCTGAATGCACGCATATAATAACTGGAATCTATAAACATCGGTGCAGGAAAACTGATATAAGAATTAGTCGCGCCGAGTGGTCATTTTACTCTAAAAATAAATTTTCTAAATTTTTTTTGTCTGCAAATATTTTACCAATAAAAAGTAGAAAATTTTTGCCAATTTTAATTTATAACTTCATAATTTTACCTGAGGGCGATTGTAGAGATACAACTGAAGAATCTCTGCACCAAGGTATCTTTAACAGACTCTACAAAGGGCCTGCCATCAATGCTGCTTGCACTGTTTCTCCTATAGACTGCGCTAAAGACCAAGATGTTTCTACTTGCCCTAAAGGTTCCATTGGAATCAGAATACTCACACCCACCCAAGGAGTGCGTTGCTTGCGCCACTGTGCCAATTGATCCGCCAAGAACCAGTGTAAAGGTGATGAATTTCCGCCGTCTGGCATAGCGTACCATTGCAATACAGCGAAGGTTTGTTGTGGGGTGGAGGCGCGAAAAAACCTAGCTTCTACTTTCTTATCGGCATTTGAAGCCAACTTTGCAGGTGATTTCACAGTAAATTCAGCAGAACGATATTGAGCTATATCCCACTTCCCCCAGCGCGATCTTCCCCAGCCGTTAACGTCTGTCCACTCTACCTCTGGTTGATCCATAGGTCCATTTTGCGGCAGCAAAAGCAAGATTGCCTGAGATTCGGAAGCTTCTTTTTTAATTACCTGCAAAGACCATTTATGTTCGCCAATTTGCTGTTCTGCTTGTTCAACAGTTTGCCAACCAGGAAGGACTAACCCAGTCTTGCGGATCTGTTTTAGCTCGTTGAGGGTAGTAACAGGTGGTGGCTGCTTCCATTGCCATTTTCCTGTCAGATATCCGGGAACCCCTCCTATTGCTAGCAGGAGTAGCAATAACAAAAGTGCTGCTACCTGACTCAATTGGTTTTCCTTGAAAAACTTGGAGAAGGAAATCATCAGTAAAATTTTATAATACTTAGGATAATACTTAGGCAAAATTTTACTTTATAAAATCACACCATGAGTTCAGTAATATTTATAAGTAGAGAAGAAGCAAGGGGGCAGGGAAGAAGAGTTTTCCTCTCCGCCTCTTTTCAATGCCCCATGCCCAATTTTAACTTTCTGCTTCTTGTTCAGTTTCTAGAGATGCTGAGAAATAGCTATTAATCCAATTGAGTAGGGGCACTAATGACACTAGCATACAAGCTGAGTAGAGATCACCACCCCAACCGTCATGCAGCCATTTAAAAGCTGCTTCTTGGCCTGTGCCGTGAAAGAAAGTCAGTAAAGTATTACGAATGATATTGGCAATAGTACTAACGATCGCAGCAAGAGATAAAAACGATATAGTTATGCGGCGTGAAGATAAAGCGTCTGTCCAATAAAGCAGCATCAAGCCGACGTAGAGAGTCGTGAACAACATTTTCAGTCCTGCACAATAAGGAGCAACTTCTACAATCCGCCCTCCTACGTAGAGATTTATCTCATCTACGGTTACGTCCATACCGAATTGGTTCAGTATGAAGCCTGCTGTGCCAGCAATAAAGCTTTGGAGAGGCAATGTATAAGGAGCAATAAGATAGGGTACTGCTGTTGGGGTTGCCAAAAATACTAGTAGTAGGGGAAATCCTTGCAATCGCAAACCTGCTATTCCCTTAAACCACAAGCATAATCCCGCTAGTATAACGGGCAAGGAAAGATTAACCCACTCTGTAACACCGCTTAGATAAAACACTGCCCCTAATAACAACAAAACAGCGCTCAAAGGATGGATCGTATTTGGTAAACGTGTCCACTTTTTCCGGTTCATCCAGCCTACATAAGCCGCAAATGGTAAACCAATAATCCCGTGGCTGAAATATTCGTGTTCTGTACTGATATTTTTGTGCAGCCAACCATCCAACCAGTGTAGCAATATAGGAGCATAAAGCAGCAGCAAAATGCCTAAAATAGCTAGATATAATAAGCCTGACGCGCTTCTGTTTTTAATCTGTTGCTGGAGTGCCATGATTTTTATTAGTCATTGGTCATTGGTCATTTACAAAGGACGACTGACAAAGCACAAATGTCTAATTACTAGATGCACATTAGGTATGAATTAACTTCAGGCTACCACGCTGCCAAGGTCAGCAGGGGAGGATTCATCTACCTGAGAAGTTGTTGAGACTGCATCAGCGATCGCAGCTACAACTTCTTTAACTTGGCTACTGCTCAAACCAGGATACATCGGTAATGATAAGATTTGCTGTGACAGTTTTTCTGCTTCAAGGAAATCTCCAGGCTGATAGCCTAAGTTGCTGAATGCTGGTTGGAGATGACAAGGAATTGGGTAGTGAATGCCAGTTTGAATTCCTACTGCTGTGAGTTTTTCCTGGAGTTGCTGGCGTTCTATTGGGCAAGAATCATCAACTCTAATCACATAAAGATGATATACATGGCCTGTATCACTTTGGTTTTTCATAGGGATAATACCAGCAGTTACCAAGGGTGCTAGCTCATTATCATACTGCTGGGCAATAGTCAAGCGATCACGATTCCACTGCGGTAAATATGGTAGCTTCTGGTGCAAGATCGCTGCTTGTAAAGTATCCAAGCGGCTATTTGTACCTGGTTCAGTATGAAAATACTTTTGCGATGCACCATAATTTCGCAAACGCACCATCTTCTGGGCTACATCTAAATCTTGTGTCAGCAGCATTCCCCCATCCCCAAATGCTCCCAAATTTTTGCTGGGATAGAAACTAAAAGCTGCTGCTATGCCTACTGAACCGGCGTGATATCCATCCCTTTGGGCGAGGTGTGCTTGTGCGGCATCTTCAAAAATTATTAGTTTGTAGGTATCGGCAAAGTTCAATAACTCGCGTGGTGATACCATCTGTCCATAGAGATGTACAGGGATAATTGCTTTAGTTTGAGGCGTAATTGCTTTAGCTGCGGCTTTTAAATCAATTAAGGCTGTTTGGCGATCGCAATCTACTAGAATTGGCTTCGCGCCAGCCCGTTGTACCCCAATCAAGGTTGCTATAAAAGTGTTTGCAGGTAAAATCACTTCATCGCCAGCACCAATATTACACGCTTGCAATCCGAGAGCGATCGCATCTGTTCCTGATGCAACACCAACACCATAAGCTGCGCCCGATGCTGCCGCAAATGCTACTTCAAAATCTGAGAGTGCTTGCCCTAAAATAAAATCTCCCTGTTCCAATACAGATTGGATTGCTTCTTGCAATTGTGTTTGGATTGGTTCGTGCTGTAACTTTAAGTCTACAAAAGGAACTCTAATAGTCATTTTATTCATTACCAGTTGTTTTCAAAGAGAGATTTCCTCGGATGGAAAAAATAGAAAAAACTGTACAATTTCAGTGTTAAATTGTAATAGGTTCAATATATCGGATAAAGAGTTATATAAACTATTTTGGATTGTCAGACATCAGTGCTAACTGTCATGAGTAATAATTGCTATAAAAATTACATAAATATAATTATTCTACGTAAATTTACTTTAAATATTGCAATAGCAATTTTCCCTTCTGTACATAAAAAATTGTAGACCTTTGGTATTGTATCCTTAGCATTAGGTTACCCTGACTGAATCCAAATCTAACGCAGTCTGATCGTAAAACTCAAGCAATAAAGACTACATCGGTGATAAATAGAGAACATTCAGTACCAGTAACTAGTAACTGCTCAAGACTGCGTTACCAACTTAATGGAAAGAGTAAAAAATTTTTGCCCCCAACTTGTTTGTTAGAGGCAAAATTAGGGAATGCTTAAAAATAGCAATTGATAACCTAGAAATAGGACTTGTATCAATTTATCAATTACAGGATCAAGAAATTATTAAGGTAGCAGTGGCAATGGTAGAGCCTGAAAACAAATTATTTGCCCTAAAGGATGGTTGGGATTCTCACGAATCTAGAGAACAACAACGCCTCAAAGCTTTGTCAGATTTAGGTTTGCGGCAATCAGAAACGATTCCGGTTTTTGAAGAAGCCACACAGACTGCTGCCCACTTTTTGGAAGCACCAATTTCCATATTGGGATTTGTGGATGAAGAACGCCATTGGTTCAAGTCAGCCGTAGGTTTATCTAGGTTGGGACTCATGAATCATTTGGCACAAAGCCGCCAACTAGCACGCCGGGAATCCTTTTGCACTCAAGTAGTAGAGAGTTTTCAGATATTTGTAATTAATGATACGCATAAACTGACAGACCCAGTACTTGCCAGTAGCAAGTTGGTGCAAGATTATGGTATTCGTGCTTATTTAGGAGCGCCACTGATTGATGCTGAGGGAAATTGCTTAGGTGCATTGGCGGTGATGGATTTAGTGCCACGCAATTTTACAAACCGAGACATTGAGTTTTTACAAATCATAGCTCGTTGGAGCATGAGTGAATTTGAGCGTAATCGGCTCCTGCAAGGGAAACTCGAATCCAGCACTCCTGCGATCGCTCCTAGATTTTCACTCCATGACGAACGTAATACTGAGATTAAAATCACCCCAGTCACTAAAGATAAAGATAGTGGCTCTGTTTCTACCAAGCAACTGAAACTGGAACTCTTAGATCAGCTAACTCAGGAGTTACGCACGCCCTTAACATCTGTACTCGGTATGGCTAGTGTTTTAGGACGTGAGATTTATGGGCCTTTGACGACTAAGCAGAGAGAATATTTAGAAATCATCCAACACAGTGGTCGGTACTTACTTTCCCTAGTAAACGAAATTACCGAACTAGGAGCTATGGATGACAACTCAACTGTGCTAAATATAGCTCCTGTAGATATCGAAATGCTATGTCAACAAGCTATCAATACCCTTGAAGAAGTAGCTAATCGCCGCGAACAAGATATTCGCCTCTCTATTGAACCGGGACGCAACCGCATTTGGCCTTTAGATAAAGACAAGGTGCGGCAAATGCTCTATCACCTGATTTTCAGTGTGATTCAACTTTCGGCTACAGGTAGCATTGTTCGCATTCATGTTTCTTACAAGGAAGATACGCTCAACATTACCATTTGGGTTTCCCATCCTTGGCTAGGGGACGGTATTACTGAGGTTGATCCCTACTTCCGCCTCAATTCTTTATCACTGCTGGAGCTTACAGGTGAGGTAGCAACTTACAATACTCATACACAAAGCCAGGAGCAACGAGATATTTCATCAGTAGCAGTGGACAATTCAAAAAACTTGAGTGATTCCCACTCAAACTTCTTTGCTGCTAGTTCAGGTATAAATGTAGCTAAATCACATGGAAGCATTTCTCGTGAAAGCTTGGGTCTTTTGCTAAGTTGTCAACTGGCAGAGTTACATAGTGGGCAAATTTTGATTCAAGGTTCACCAGAATCAGGATATCGTTATGTACTTTCTTTGCCATTGCAACTGGCGGCTCCTTCACAATCCATTGGCGATGTCTAATCAGATCGGCGTTGGGCATTGGGAAAGACGTACTTTATATCTACTTGTTGTGTAATAAATACAACATTTAATTAATTAGTAGCGAATTCTCTACGTGCCTCTGTGCTTAACTCTGTGGGAAGATAAAGCGCCTATGCGTTTAAATTTTAACCCTCAATTCGTCACGATCTTACATAAAGCTGTACTAAGTACATTAAGAACTATCTTAACTTCGTATTGCCTAAAGTGGTTTTTGATTAAAGGCAGTGGCTGATGGCTGGGAATAAGAGTGCCATTATACGATGTGCAATTTCTGTTATTACCTTTTTATAGCCATAGGCATTATGATCAATTCCAAGTTCTGCGTCGGCAGGCTAATTGATCGCAATGTTTTTTATGAATTTAGTCTGGCAACGATTTACTTTATCATCTTTACCGCTCAAAGAATACCTTGCTAGCAGTTACGTACACCGTTTTCTGGTAGGACTGTTAAGTTCTTGGCGGCAAACCAGCATCTTGATTCAGTGGGGAGATGCGATCGCAGCGGCTTTACTCAGCTTAGTATATGCGCTTGCACCTTTTGCTTCTAGTACATTGGTAGGCTTGTTGCTGGTGGCTTGTGTGGGGTTTTGGCTGTTATTGACTTTATCTGATGAAGCAACACCAGCAAATGTCTCCTCAGTCACTCCCATTCACCTGCTGGTATTGCTCTACTGGGGGGTTGCCGCAATTGCAACGGCATTATCACCAGTGAAAAAGGCGGCACTTAACGACTTGGCAACGTTGACCTTGTATTTGATGTTATTTGCCCTTTGTGCCAGGATACTGAGGTCGCCTCGCCTCCGATCTTGGATTATCACACTTTATCTGCACATATCGTTAATTGTCAGCGTATATGGGTTGCGGCAATGGTTTTTTGGAGCCACAGCACTGGCAACTTGGGTTGATCCAGAATCTCCTCTGTCTAAGACTACAAGAGTCTACAGTTATTTAGGCAATCCCAATCTATTGGCTGGATACCTCTTACCAGCAGTAATTTTTAGCTTGGTGGCAATTTTTGCATGGCAAAGCTGGTTTAAAAAAGCTTTGGCATTAACAATGTTGATTGTAAATACTGCTTGCCTAATCCTCACTTTTAGCCGTGGCGGGTGGATTGGACTAGTGGTAGCAGTTTTGGCTGTGATGACATTGCTAGTTTATTGGAAAAGCGTAGAAATGCCTCCTTTTTGGCGCACTTGGTCAATACCAATTGTCTTAGGAGGTTTGATCGGGGTATTGATACTAGCAGTGATATTTGTAGAGCCTGTGCAGATCCGGGTCTTGAGCATTTTTGCTGATCGCAAAGATAGCAGTAATAATTTTCGCCGGAATGTCTGGGATGCAGTCTTTGATATGATCCGCGATCGGCCAATTTTCGGCATTGGCCCTGGTCATAATTCTTTTAATAAGGTTTATCCCCTTTACCAACGCCCTCGTTACACTGCTTTGAGTGCTTATTCTATTTTGTTAGAAGTGGCTGTAGAAACTGGCTTTGTTGGTTTAGCCTGCTTTCTCTGGCTAATAATCGTCACCTTCAATACGGCATTTCTACAGATGCGACGATTGCGACGATTGAGAAATGTAGAGGGATTTTGGTTAATTGGAGCGATCGCTATTTTGTCAGGGATGCTAGCTCATGGAACCGTAGATACTGTCTGGTATCGTCCTGAAGTTAATACCCTCTGGTGGCTCATAGTTGCCTTAATTGCTAGCTATTGGACACCTTTAGCTCAAAACCAGGCAAATCCATCTAACTCAGAACCAACAGTAAATTAATATGAGTAAGTTGTCAGTTGTTTTTCTACTGAACAACTGACAACTTTTGAATGAGTAAATCTTGAATTGTCTAGTCTCTGTAAGTAGTCGCGCCTGGAGCATTAGGGTCGCGGTAAGCGGTGGGTTGGTTCTCACTCTTTTTACCAGCCAAACCAGCCAAACCAGCTAGACCAAGTAATCCTAACCAACCCCAATCAAAATCGTTGCGATCGTCGGAAGTGGCCGTTGTGGTCGTTCCTGAAGTTGACGTTCCTGAAGTAGTATTTGCTCCGGGGTCATTTGTTGTCTGAGCTTGTGCGGATAGAGTTAAAGGTAAAACTCCTATACTCAAGCTGAGAACACCAGCACTAACAGCTGTAATGAAATTACTTTTCATAAGTTGTGACAATTCCTTATGCCATCCGAAGTTACTCACCACTGTATCGATTCCCAACCTGAAGAAAATCAATCTGCGGCTATAAACTAGGAATTTTCACAACTCATGCTGTGGACATACAACATACTTCTTACAGCAACGGGTTTCTCACTCTGGTGTGGTAGTTTAGCGGCGCTAATACTCAATAGTTTTTCATTGCCCGTTGAATGTCACGCTGATCTTGGCGTCGTTTCAGGTCTTCTCGCTTATCGTGGAGCTTTTTACCTTTGCCAAGGGCTATACTCACTTTTACCCAGCCGCGTTTGAGATACATTTTCAAAGGGATTAAAGTTAAACCCTGCTGTTCTACTGTGCCAATTAGCTTGCGAAGTTCTTTGCGATGCAACAGCAGCTTGCGTGTACGCCGTGGTTCATGATTAAAATATTGTCCACTAGCGTTATAAGGCGAGATATGCACATTAATTAACCATGCTTCACCATTACGAAGCAAAGCATAGCCATCTTGGAGATTGACTTTACCCGCACGAATCGACTTAACCTCGGTTCCTGTCAACTCAATTCCAGCTTCGTAAGTTTCTAGAATTTCATACAAATAACGGGCTTGGCGGTTGTCGCTAATAACTTTGTAACTGTCGCTCTTGTCGCTCATTGATACTTTTGTGTGCTTTAAATGTACCTAAAAAATTATTTGGATTGGCTTGTGAATTGGAGGGTGGATCTTAGAACCGCTATAAATGCTGAACTGTATATCACTAATTTAGCTTTTATAAGTTCAAAATTAAGAGTTTTATGGCAACTTTAAGTTACCTGATCCCAATTACCTGTGAGGTTGAATAGAAAAATTAGCTCAAGCTCCAAGTCTGACGAAGTCCGATTTTGTGTAGTTTTACAAATAATTGGTATGACGCCAATAATTATTAGTGATTGACTAAGAATTAATTACGAGGGGCAAAAAAAGGATACTTATACTTACTTAGTTTTTGAGCAATTATTAATTATGTCAATATTAATTTACACTATGGTAAGCATTTGCTCTACCTTATTGATGACTTGTTACAAATTACCAAGCTCTCCGTGCCTCCCAAGCATAGGGAGTCAAAGGTGAGTTTAAATTCCTTAATCTTCCTAAGGATTTAAGATTGATTTTATAAATCACTCTTGAAGGCATTCATTACCTGGTAATCCTGTCATAGTATGAAACATAAGAAGACTATTCTTGCCTGTGTTCACTGATGAAGCGCGTAGAAGCAAATTTCTGAGTAAAAAAATGCTAGGGGTGTATTATCCATGCCCTTGACGATCCTTGTAGTGGATGATGATTTGGGCACTCGTCTGTCTGTTAGCGATTATCTTGAACTGTCTGGCTACTCAGTGATCACGGCTAACGACGGTCAAGAGGCTTTGGTTATGGTGGATGAGTATCATCCTGATTTGATTGTTACGGATATCGTTATGCCACAGATGAATGGTTATGAACTAGTGCGCCGGGTGCGTCAACAACCAGTGTTTCGGTTATTGCCTGTCATTTTGTTAACAGCCCGAACTAAGACCCAAGAAAGAATTTTGGGCTACCAATCAGGGTGTGACTTATACTTACCCAAGCCTTTTGAATTGGAAGAGTTAGCAGCAGCAATCCGCAATCTTTTGGAGCGATCGCAAATTATTCAATCGGAGTACCGATTTTCTCATAAAGAGAGTTTGGGCATTTCCGCCTCGACAAGAGCGGGGGATGCCCATAATTCTCTATCCACTCAAATTCAGAAATCCCATCTGCACTCGTCCCTGACTCATAGAGAACAGGAAGTCTTAGAGTTATTGACTCATGGTCTTTCTAATGCCGATATGGGTCATCAGCTACACCTGAGTCCTCGCACAGTGGAAAAGTACGTTAGCAGTTTATTGAGAAAAACCTCAACCAGCAACCGAGCAGAATTAGTGCGTTTTGCGATGAAGCATGGTTTGGTGGAATAAAAAAGTGAGGAGTTAAAAGTGAGGAGTGAGGAATAAAACTCCTAACTCCTAACTCCTAACTTTCGTGAGCAGACCTTCACAAGCATCAATCAGTAAATCAATAACCTGATTAAATCCCTCTTGACCGCCGTAATAGGGATCTGGAACTTCCTTTAGGGTGTGCCGAGAGCAAAACTCGCACATCAAACGCACTTTATGCTGAAACTGCTTAGTTTGATCAAGAGCGATGATGTTCTCATAATTTTCTTGATCCATCGCTAAAATTAAATCAAAGTCTTGAAAGTCTGACTTTTGAAACTGGCGTGCTTGACCACGCAGTTTAATTCCCAACTTTGTAGCAGCCGCAGCACTCATGCGTCTGTCAGGTGGGCTACCAATGTGATAACTAGATGTACCAGCTGAGTCACAGAGGATGTGTTCGTTTAAGCCAGCCTGCTCAATTAGATGATTCATAATGTTTTCTGCCGATGGCGATCGGCAGATGTTACCTAAGCAGACAAATAACAACTTGTAAGCCATAGATATTTTTTGTCTTTTGTCAAGAGTCAAAAGTCATTTGACCAATGAGCAATGACTAATGACTTTTGACTAAAATCCAGGAAGTTCCAGTCCACTGGTCAAATCTTCCATGCGTTCCCGCATTGTTGCAGTGGACTTGTTGTAGGCTTCTTTCATTGCCACCGTTACGAGATCAGAAAGTACTTCTGCACCTTCCCCTAGAGCATCTGGAGAAATTTCTACCCGCTTGGGTTCTTGGTTCCCACTGACAATCACCTTGACTAGACCACCGCCAGATTCTCCTTGAATCTCCATTTGCTCCAATTCTTCTTGGAGTCGCTTTGCACCTTCTTGAACTTGCTGTGCTTTTTTAAAAGCTTCGGCTAGTTCCTTCATTTTTCCTAAGCCAAAGCCGAATCCCTGTCCTTTTCCTGTCATAATTATATTTACGCTTGTGCGTTGAATAACAAATCAAATTCAATTATAGATGCGGTAAGTAATTTGCCTATTTTTTTACTAATAATTAATGCATCAGAGAGTGGGGAGTAGAGAGTAAGAAATAGGGTATCAGTTATTTCTCTTTCTGCCTCCCTTGTTCCCTCATCTCCCAGCCCCCACTACCTACTCCCCATTCCCTATCCACAAGCACCTTGAAACTCTCCGAGCATTTTGACTTCTGGCTCTAAATTAATAGACCAACGTTCTTGTACCTGATGTTGGATGTGGCGAATGAGGCAAAAAATATCACTAGCTTTTGCCCCACCCCGGTTAACGATAAAATTAGCATGAAGTAGTGCTACTTGCGCTCCACCAATTTGGTAGCCTTTCAGACCAGTTTGTTCAATTAACCAGCCAGCACTATAAGGTTTGGGATTGCGGAATACGCTCCCACAGCTAGGGAAGTTGTATGGTTGGGTGCTTAACCGATGCTTTTTGTGTTCTTTAGTGATTGCCACAACTTTTGCTGGGTCTGCACCTGGCGCAAGTTGTAAGGTGGCTTGGGTGACTATGCGATCGCCACCTTGCAATAATGAAGTTCGGTAGCTATAACCTAACTGTTCAGGGGTAAGAGTTTCCAGCGTACCATCGGGTGAAAGTACCTCGGCACTAACTAACATATCTGCGATACAGCTATTATGTGCCCCTGCATTCATCACCACTGCACCTCCGGCTGTTCCAGGGATACCAACCGCCCACTCCAATCCTTCCCACCCTAACTCTGCTGCCGCCAATGCCAAGCTAGGAATTGATTCTCCAGCAGCAACAGTTAATTGACCGGTTTGGGGGTCAAAGTTGCTGAAGCGGAGATGACGAGTGGCAATGACTAAGCCTGATATGCCGCGATCGCTCACTAGCAGGTTAGAACCTGCTCCTAGTGTTGTCACCTTTAAATCACGTTCTTTTGCGTATTTAAGACTTGCTTGCAGTGCTTCTAAGTTTCGGGGGGCAACGTACAAATCAGCTGCTCCTCCAACTCGATAGGAAGTAAACGCTGACAAGCAAGCCTGGGGCTTGATCGTACAATCAGTATTAGGTAAGTAAATAACTTCACTGTCCACCGAATTAACCGTTTGATGTTTCTTTGTATTCAAAGCAGAAACTGTGCAGACGTTTCCAGCTGCCTGGGAAATGGTCATCTTTACTTTGTTTTGGTAAAATTTTTACATTTATCTACCGCAAAGATACGGTAATAGAGTTCACAAATGAAACTGTTGCTAGAAGAGTGCTTTGTTCAGAAATAAAACTTCGCAAAGTTTCCACTTTTAAGATGTGGCTTTAGCAGGTTCGCAAAGTGTCGTAATTATTTCAGGAATCACCTGATTCAAGTTCCCAGCCCCTAAAAACAGCGCCAAGTCTCCTGGGCGTAATGTTTGCAGCAAGAACTCACACACTGAGGGTAAAGTTGGTTGATAAACTACAGGAGAATGCTGTTTAGCAATTTCCGCCGCTAGATGTTCGCCAGTAATTTGCCCTAAATTGGGTTCACCTGCACTGTAAATATCAGTCAGCACAACCAAATCAGCATGAGTAAACGACTCGGCAAATTCCTCTAAAAAGGTGAGTGTCCGGCTATAGCGATGGGGTTGGAAGATTGCAACTACTCTTTGTCCTGGTCTTGCCTGTAAACGTGCTGCGGCAAGAGTAGCGCGAATCTCGCTGGGATGATGAGCATAGTCATCAATGAAGGTAATACCATCAACTTCACCTCGGAACTCAAAGCGACGTCTTGCTCCCTCAAAGGTGGCAATACCTTTAGCGATTTCTCCAAATTCCAAGCCCAAGACGCGACCAACAGCTACTGCTGCTAAGGCATTACTGAGATTGTGCCGACTGAGCAGCCGCAATTTCAACACACCCAAAGCTTTGCCTTTTTCCCAAACTAGAGCCGTGGTGCCATCAGCACGATAATCAATATTAGTAACGGTGTAGTCAGCGTCTGTATCTGAATGTAAACTGTAGCTGATTGTAGGTTGCAAGCGATCGCGCACTGTAGGACAGTCAATGCTACCTATCAACGTTTTACAACTCTGAGCAAACGTCTGGAAGATGTCAATTACTTCTTCTAATGTATCGTAATGATCAGGATGATCGAGTTCAATATTGGTGATGATGCCAATCTCTGGAGCGTGTTTTACCAAGGAACCATCAGATTCATCTGCTTCGGCTACTAAATATTGGCTTTGTCCCAATCGAGCATTACCTTCCCAAGCATTGACTTCGCCACCAACTAAAATCGTTGGGTCTAGGCCAGCTTCCAGAAGCATATAGCCAATCATGCTACTGGTTGTAGTTTTGCCGTGTGTTCCTGCCACTGCAATACTGTGGTAATCGGCAATCAAAGCTGCTAGTACATCTGAACGATGAAAAATTGGGCAGCCTAATTCTAGTGCTGCTTTGTATTCTAAATTATTAGTGTTAATTGCTGTTGAACAAATGACTTGAGGTAGTTTTGACTTAGTATCAGTAGGTAATTGTTCTTGTGAATTTAATACTACTGCATTCACTAATACTTGAGGACGAAAGAATTCAAGATTGCTTGCCTCTTGTCTACCAAAAATATGAGCGCCGATAGATTCCAATTTGTGCGTAATGTGGTTAGGACGAAGATCCGAACCTGATACTGGAAATTGACGCTTGGCAAGAACGTATGCCAGAGCAGACATACCTATGCCGCCGATACCAATGAAATGAAATGGTCTACCACTAAAATCTACAGAATTAGTCATTTCTTGCTCCTTTTACACCACACCACACCATAATCACAAATGACACGCGTATCATAACAGGAATTTGATTTTTACCGTGACTGCTCCTATATCATGTTTATGTTTAATGCCCAAATGATGATTCCGCTTTGGTTTTCCTTGTTCAGAATGATTTTACCTTGGTTGGAGGTTTTTGCTATTTCTGAACTGTTGTTAAGATTATTCTGAAAATTTTGACCGCATCGGGAAAGAAATTCTTGTAATGTCAAATACATATTTTTGACTACCTTACTGGAATTGGCTACATCATACATTGTTAGTGAAACTGATTTTAAATTGCATCAAGTTTAGGACTGAATTGACTACAATAGTACATTGGTAATGAAACTATTTTTCAATTGCATAAAACCCAGGCATAACTGGATGCAGCAATTAGCAATTTTTGGTGGCACATTTGATCCAATTCATTGGGGACACCTGCTCGTAGCCGAGACAGCTTTGCATCAAGTATCGCTTGAAAAGGTAATTTGGGTGCCATCCCTAAATCCTCCTCACAAAAAAGCAGCTTTGTTTGAGCATCGTGTGGCAATGCTGCAATTAGCCATAAAAGATAACCCAGCGTTTACCGTCTCACTAGTGGAGGCAAATCGCTCTGGGACTTCCTATGCAATGAACACGCTGAACGATTTATCTGCTTCTTACCCAAATACTCACTGGTACTGGATTGTGGGCTTAGATACTTTCCAAACCTTACCCCGTTGGTACCGTGGACACGAACTAGCACAAATGTGTGATTGGTTAATCGCACCCCGACTGCTAGGTGGTGAGACTATAACTCAAAGCAAATTAATCTGCAAGCAAGTGGAGGAACAACTCAAAGAGCAGTCATATACCATTCACTGGCAACTCTTAGATATACCTTTAGTAGGAGTTTCGTCAAGTCTAATTCGCAAATTTTGCTGCGTTCGCCAGTCAATTCGTTATTTAGTCCCGGAAACGGTTAGATCATATATCACTAACAACAATCTCTACTCGAACAAATCTGAATAAATTATGTGTTTTTTTATTGATCTAACACTTTATCGTTATAAGTGCCCCCCCCCTTTGCGATATGATTGGGGTCAACGATATCAACATATAAGCATAAATACAGAGGGCAAGACACTGTGATTAGAGTTGCAATCAACGGTTTCGGGCGGATTGGACGTAACTTTGCACGCTGCTGGGTGGGTAGAGAGAATAGTCAAATCGACCTTGTGGCTATTAATGACACATCAGACCCTAGAACCAATGCTCATCTGCTGAAGTATGACTCAATGCTAGGGAAGATCAAAGGTGCTGAGATTAGTGCCGATGATAACTCTATCATCGTTAACGGTAAGACCATTAAGTGCGTATCCGATCGCAACCCAGAAAACTTGCCCTGGAAAGAGTGGGGAATTGACCTAATTATCGAAGCAACCGGGGTATTTACTAGCAAAGAAGGAGCGCTCAAGCATGTAAATGCTGGAGCCAAAAAAGTTCTGATTACCGCTCCTGGTAAAAACGAGGATGGCACTTTTGTGGTTGGTGTGAATCATCACGACTATGACCACAACAAACACCACATTATCAGTAACGCTAGCTGTACTACCAACTGCTTGGCACCAATCGCCAAGGTGTTGAACGATAAGTTCGGCATCATCAAAGGTACGATGACCACCACCCATAGCTATACAGGTGACCAACGCTTGCTAGACGCTTCTCACCGGGATTTGCGACGGGCGAGAGCAGCAGCGATAAACATTGTACCCACCTCTACTGGTGCAGCAAAAGCAGTGGCGCTGGTTATCCCAGACCTGAAAGGCAAGCTAAATGGTGTTGCCTTACGCGTACCTACCCCGAACGTCTCAATGGTAGATTTCGTAGTTCAGGTTGAGAAGCGTACTATTACTGAAGAAGTTAACCAAGCTCTCAAAGATGCTGCCGAAGGACCACTCAAAGGCATTTTGGACTATAGCCAGCTAGAACTGGTATCTTCCGATTATCAAGGTAGTGATGCTTCTTCGATTGTTGATGCTAGCTTGACTTTGGTTATGGGCAATGACCTAGTAAAAGTTATGGCGTGGTATGACAACGAGTGGGGTTACAGCCAACGAGTTTTGGATTTGGCAGAATTAGTAGCTGCGAAGTGGCAATAATTAGTCATTAGTCACTAGTCACTAGTCATTGGTCATTAGTTTTAAACAAAGGACAAATGATAAAGAATAAAGGACTATTGACCAAAATGTTGAAATCCCTGGCTGAGACTCAGAACTTGGTCAGGGAGTTTTTTTTGTTCGTCGTGCAATAGTACTGTTGATCCTGATGTAATGTTTCCCACGATCGCAGCGCCTTGACTAAGATGTTTTACTAAAGCTAATGCTGACTCTTGTGGCAAACACAGCACTAATTCAAAGTCTTCGCCGCCGTATAGAGCATAAGCTAGCGCTTGCTCTTGTGTCAGCCAATTGTCAAAAGCTGTTGGCATGGAGATTTGTCTGCGTTCTAGGACAGCGCCAACACCACTGGCGCGGCAAATTTGGATAATTGCATCTGCCAAACCATCGCTGCTATCCATACCAGCTATAGGAATTTTGGATTTTAGGTCGCACCTTTGGTGCGCTTCCAGCGCAACTTGGATTTGGGATTGAGATTCTAGAATTTTCCAGAGGATTGGTAAGACATCTAATCGTGGATGTGGGCGCTGGTGCGCGAGGATTAAAGCCGTGCGTTCTGTATCTTTGAGGTTTTGTCCTAATTCGGGATGCAAGAGTAATTCTAAACCAGCTCTTGAGGCTCCATGAACGCCTGTAACCACGATCGCATTCCCGACTACAGCAGCAGAACGGCGGATAATTTGACTAGGGTTAACTTGACCAAAAGCGGTAATTGCCAGAGTAGTTACGGGCGATCGCACCACATCACCTCCGACAATTGAGGTATTGTATTTTTGCAAGCATTCTGTCATTCCCTGGTACAGTTGCTCAACCCAACTCACCCTAACTTCACCAGGGAGTCCTAACCCGACGGTAATTCCTAATGGAGAAGCGCCCATTGCTGCTAAATCTGATAAATTGGCAGCAGCAGCCCGCCAACCAGCATCTTCTGGGGAAGTGGTTACATCGCTAAAATGCACGCCATCAATCAGCATATCTGCTGTTACCACCAAAGATTGCTCTGGTGCAGTCACAAGTACTGCCGCATCATCCCCAATAATTTCTGGTGGACAGAAACGCTGCAATCTTTCTAAAAGACCTTGTTCACCAATCTCTTGTACTTGTTGAGAAGATAACTCACTGTTCACAATCGGTTTTCCGCGTTGCAAAATTACTAAGAAAACTGATGATTTGCTTTACTGTTTAATATAAGGGTATCGTCTAGGAGTCAGTTGAGATGGTAACAACACCAGTAACCAGCATCACGTTTGAGGAGTACTTAACCTATGATGATGGTAACGGTTTCCATTATGAACTGGTGGATGGCAAGCTAGAGCTAATGAATCCACCTACTATTGAACATTTTCTGATTGCCAAATTTCTTGAGCAATTACTAGATGTAGAAATCAAACGTTGCAGCTCACCTTGGCTGAGTTTTCGGGAAAGTGGGGTGAGAACGGGTAGAAATAAATCTAGGTTGACTGATTTGTGTGTAGTGACAGTGGAACAAGCCAGAGAATTGTTGAATGCCTCAGCGGTATTTCAATCTCCCCCGTTACTAATTGTCGAGGTGGTCAGTCCAGAGTCGGTGAAACGGGATTATCGCTATAAGCGATCTGAATATGCGGCCTTAGAGGTTCCTGAATATTGGATTGTAGATCCGCTAGAAGGAAAGATTTCAGTGTTACTACTGGAAGATGGATTTTACGAAGAAACAGTTTTTACTGCTAATCAGCAAATTGTATCACGGACTTTTCCAGAATTAGCAGTTGCAGTTGATCAAATATTCACCGCCGGAAATCTGAATCAGGGGAGACACGATTAATCGCGTCTGTACAGGAGTTAGAAGTTATTAATTAATCTCCCTCATCTTCCTCATCTCCCCTGCTCCCTTCTTATGCTGCTTGTGGTTCAACCAGATTTTCTATTCCCTGAACGACTGTTGCCGATTCTATTTTGTCACCCGCTTTCAGTTTATCCAAAACTTCTCTGCCTTCGGTGAGATAGCCAAAAACGGCATAGCGACCATCTAATAGGTTGCGTCCGGCGGGGGTGAGTTCTGGTTCAAAGAGGAAGAAGAAGAATTGCGAAGATCCACCATTCACTTCACTTTCGGGACGAGCCATTACCACTGCCCCAAAAGCAGAGAAAGGTAAAACTGGCATATCAACGTAACGACCAGCTTCTTCTAGAGTAATGCCATAAGTAGGTGCTTTATCACCTTGAACTAAGACTTCTAAGGGAATAGAGCGATATTTCTTGGTATTTGGATCAATGAAACCTACGTCTTTGCCGACGGGATCTCCAGTTTGCAGAAAGTAAGATTCTTCAGAACGGGTAAATTCTAAGCCATTATAAAAACCCCTCTGCACCAAATCTACAAAATTACCAGCAGTGACAGGGGCACTATAACCATCTACTACGAGGGTCAAATCGCCTTTGTTAGTTTTGATTTCTACAGTGGCACGACCTTTAAGTTGTGGCAGGTTACTATACTCAGTAGGCACTTCAAAGGGGAATTCTTTCACCATTGACTCTTCTAGCTGAGTAACGAGATTGAGAAGTTTGCCTCTCTCTTGGAGAATTTGTTCTTTATCTTTGCTCTTTGCCAATTCTTCTAATTTACCCACCCCAGATTTCAACTCGGTAATCCAAGCTTCAGCTTGGGGTTGGCGTTCTGCGGGAACGCTTGTTAATATTTGGGAGGGTTTATCGAGAATTCGGGATGCTTTGCTGATGTCTTTGGAAATAGCACCCCATCGCCGATTCGCCCGGAGTTGGGCAGAGATGTCCTCTAAACTGGCTTGTAGTTGCCGTACAGGTTTGTTATCTATCGGGAGTGCATACCGCAACAAAGCCTTGCCGTCGGTGATTGCGTTGCCGGCTGGCAGCGCGGCGCTACTGGAGGGAGTCCACCCAGCTGTAGTTATGCCTAAAAATATTGTTACCAGCAGTATTGCCATTAGGCTGTTCTTCAGCCAGGATTTTAATAAGTTAAGCATGGGATAACTCAAATGCAGCATTAAATTGTTGACTGGACGTAACCCATAAATAATCTTCCCACGTTAGGTGATGAGTGGATCAGAGGTCTAGGGCAGAGGACAAATGACAAATGACAGACAACTAACAAATGACAAATGCCCAATGACGACCCCAGAAGGGTACAATAAATGCCGATTGTCTTCCAAAATTTGAAAGCTTCATGATCTCCAGTAACGACTTTCGACCCGGTGTTTCAATTGTATTGGATGGGTCTGTATGGCGAGTGCTTGAATTCCTGCACGTCAAACCAGGCAAGGGTTCTGCCTTTGTACGAACTAAGTTAAAAAATGTCCAGAGTGGGAGCGTGATGGAAAAAACGTTCCGAGCTGGGGAAACAGTGCCGCAAGCCACTCTAGAAAAAAGTACGATGCAGCATACCTATAAAGAGGGCGATGAGTTCGTCTTTATGGATATGGAAACCTACGAAGAAGGCAGATTAACCCGTGCACAAATCGGCGATCGCGTCAAATACCTGAAGGAAGGTATGGAAGCTGAAGTTATTAAGTGGGGCGACCAGGTGCTGGGAGTAGAATTGCCTAAGTCTGTGGTTCTGGAAATTGTACAAACAGATCCAGGTTTAAAAGGTGACACTGCTACCGGTGGCTCAAAACCCGCGACTCTAGAAACTGGTGCAGTTGTGATGGTTCCTTTGTTTATTTCTCAAGGAGAACGCATCAAAGTTGATACCCAGGAAGATAAGTATATTAGCAGGGAATAACTTTCATCTCTATGGAGATGTAAGTCCCGATGGAAATCCCTACATAGGGATTTAATCCCTGCCACACTTTAAGATGCTCATTTACGGATTAGGTCGAGGTAATAAAAACTGTGCCATTGGACTTTAATGAAATCCGCCAACTACTGGCAACTATCGCACAAACAGATATTGCAGAAGTCACGCTCAAAAGCGATGATTTTGAACTAACAGTCCGTAAGGCTGTGAGCGTCAGCAATCAGATGTTGTCGGTAGGTCAACCGACCTTCGGCGGTGTGGTAGGTTCTGGCTCGACATCGGGTTCATCTGGGGGAAACCAGGTGAACACGAGTCAGATAACGGAGGTGTCCACATCTCGTGTGTTTGAGAATACTGGTACTAGCACACAAATGCAGTTATCAGTAAATCCCCCATCAATCATTGACCAGAGATTAGTAGAAGTGCCTTCCCCAATGGTGGGAACGTTTTATCGCGCTCCTGCGCCGGGGGAAGCGGCATTTGTGGAAGTGGGCGATCGCGTCCGCAAGGGTCAAACTGTCTGTATCATTGAGGCCATGAAGCTGATGAATGAAATCGAAGCCGAAGTCTCTGGACAGGTGATGGAAATTCTTCTCCAAAATGGCGACGCTGTAGAATATGGTCAACCTTTGATGCGAATTAACCCTGATTAAGTATTAATCTATATATGAAATGAGTCATCCCAAATGAGTCATTGTTAAAACTTCAGTCCTTGCGGGTTAATCCTGATGAAACAAACGTTGCCTTTACCACCAGAAGTGGTGCAACAAGTAGCTGAATACTTCAGTCTGTTAAGTGAGCCGATGCGTCTGCGGCTGCTCCACTTATTACGGGATGAAGAAAAATGCGTGCAAGAGTTGGTAGAGGCAACACAGACTTCTCAGGCAAATGTGTCAAAACACCTGAAGGTAATGTGGCAAGCAGGTATCCTTAGCCGCCGCAGTGAAGGAACTTGCGCCTATTACCGGGTGGAAGATGAAATGATTTTTGATTTGTGTAATCGGGTTTGCGATCGCCTTGCCACAAGGTTAGAAGAACAAGCCCGTAATTTTCGTGTGTTAAATAGTAAACGTTAGGTCAGTTGTCCTTTGTCATTTGTAAAAAACTAATGACTAAAGCGGATAATTTTTCTGAAAGCTTTCACGAGTTAATGGCTGTTGTAACTCTACACCTTCACCACCTAAAACATCTAACGGTTTGCCGTTCACGTCAATGTACACCTTGGCTTTAGGATTTAAAGTTGTCGCAGTATAAACAACTTGTCCCACGCGACCCATCATTGATGTGCTGCCACCACCACTGGTAAAATCTTCAGATAAATTAACGTGAACTTCGTCATTTTCCGTCTTCAGTCCCAAAAGTTTGGTTCCTTTGGGGATAGTTGTGGAATCTGTCCCTTCTGTTGGGCCTGCCAACAAACTTTGGAAAGCTGCTTCTAATGGCTGGTTGGGTCGTATGGAAGCGACTCTAACAGGCTGGGGGACTAAAGCAACATTTTTGTCTGTTGATCTGAGCCAATAAACATTAGGGGTTTGCTCATTAGCTGGCTGCCTAGTTGATTGTGATGGCTGTTCGATGCGCCCAGAGAGGTTTGGAGGTGTGGGAGTATTGTTGGATTGGGAAGTAAACCAAGCCACACCGCCACCCACCGCTACAACCACTGCTGAAACGGCGGCAATTGCGCCTGAAGAAATACGATTAGATCCTTGTTGGTCTTTCATGTTCAAAACCTTCCTGACTGAGGGCTGATATGGTAGTTATATGGGGAGCAGCCTGGTTAACGACGATACTTGTAACTGAAGAGTTTCCCACTATCTAGAGGAGACTTTATGCCTCAAAAGGCAATTATTTGTAGTTGTGTAAATCCCTGGTTTAATTTTAGAATTTCTATTTCTAATCCGTCACCTGCCAAATTATGTAAATCTCATTCTTTTTAGAGATGAAATTTACAACGCAGAGGAATGCAAAGTAAAATATTTCTTCCTCTGCGAAGCTTTGCGTAGAAACTTGCGTTTAATTTTTTACCTGAATAGCGTCAGTAATCCACTGTTTGAGTGTAGTTGTTACTTCCTCAATGACTATTTCTTGAGATTTGCGGGTGGCTCTTTCTACAACTTCAACTTTGCCATTGGCGATCGCCCGCCCGGTTACAATCCTATAAGGTATGCCTATCAAGTCAGCATCTTTAAATTTAACTCCAGCCCGTTCATCGCGGTCATCTAGTAGGGTTTCAATTCCCGCTTGATTCAGTTCTGTGTAAAGTTTTTGGGCGATTTCAATTTGTTGAGCATCTTTAATGTTGGGAATTGTGATGATCGCGTGATAAGGTGCGATCGCAACTGGCCAAATAATCCCATCTTTATCGTAAGATTGCTCTACGGCAGCTTGTGCAAGTCGTGATACACCTACGCCAAAACAACCCATAATTAGCGGCTTTTCTTCACCCTGTTCATTGGTATAAGTTGCTCCCATAGCTTGGGAATATTTAGTGCCTAATTGGAAGATGTGACCTGCTTCAATTCCACGGGCGCTTTGTAAGGTTTGTTCTGGATTATGGATGGCGCGATCGCCTGGTCTTGCCTTTCGTATATCTACGACTCGCCTTGGTATTATAAATTGCTCACCCCAATTAGCACCAACTACGTGATAACCAGCTTCATTCGCACCTGTAACAAAGTTTTTTAAATCAACGGCTGTTTGATCCACCAAGCGCAAAAACTTGGGATGGATCTGTTTGTTGGCGGTAATATACTCATCTGCGATGTCTGGCGCAATGTAGCCTAAAGGTAGAGATTTAGCTGTCCATGCTTGCTGGGCTTCTACATTTGGCACATTCAAACTAATAATAGTTTTAGCGCTATATTCAGGAGCTACTTTGGTCAATTCATTTTGCAACTTAACTTCATTAACTTCCTGATCGCCTCGGATGCTCACCAAAACTAACACCGTTATACCATTATCATAAACTGTCTGATAAAGGACATTTTTCACTAATTGAGTGGGAGAACAGTTGAGGTGTTGACAGACCTTTTCAATCGTCTCTGTTCCAGGTGTATCGCGTTTCTCGTAGGTTGTAAACCGTGAGGTTTCGGCATCAATTGGTAAAGAAACAGCCTTTTCTACGTTAGCGGCGTATTTACCATCCTCAGTGTAGAGAACTTCATCTTCACCAGCTTCCGCCAAAATCATAAATTCTGTGGAACCAGAACCACCAATTGCACCAGAATCAGCTTCCACTGCCCGAAAAGCTAAACCAGAACGCCGCAGCATGTTGCTATAGGCCTTATACATATCCTGGTAAGTTTCTTTGAGGCTGGCTTCATCGGCATGGAAGGAGTAGCCATCCTTCATGATAAATTCTCGTCCGCGCATTAAACCAAAACGGGGGCGAATTTCATCGCGGAATTTGGTTTGAATTTGGTAGAGGTGCAGTGGTAACTGGCGATAAGAGCGAATCATATCACGAGCGATCGCTGTAACTACTTCTTCATGAGTTGGGCCTAATCCTAATTGTTGCTCACGGCGGTCAATTAGGGAAAACATAATTCCTTCGGCTTTGGTATAAGTGTCCCAGCGTTCCGATTCTTTCCATAAATCAGCCGGTTGTAATTGTGGTAGGAGACATTCTTGTGCGCCTGTAGCGTTCATTTCTTCTCGCACAATCTGGGAAACTTTTTGCAGTACCCGCCACATTAAAGGCAAATAAGCATAAAGACCACTACCGATGCGACGAATGTAGCCTGCACGGAGTAATAATTTATGGCTAGGAATCTCAGCATCAGCTGGATCATCCCGGAGTGTAACGAATAACATTTGTGACAGTCGCATCGTTTATAGCCTTTCCAGAATCACTAATTTCTATGTCAACTAAAGTATGAAGTATTAAGGATGAAGTACAAAGTACACAGTGTTATTTCTTTTTCATTTTTACTTATAGCCTTCCGCCTTTTTTGATCGCAACTTTAGGAGAAAACTACCTTGGCAGATGTAATTTATCAAGCACAGCCACCCTTAGAATTTATTCCCCCGGCGTTTAACCCCTTAGTTCTACGAGCCGTCCATCTGTTGCTACCCAGTTGGATAAACTGGCAAACACCTATTACCCAAATTGAAGCAGACAACGTAGAGGTTCTGGTGGATCTCTATCGCCAGTTTCAGGAGGGTAAAATCCGTTTTATGCTGGCATTTCGCCATCCTAAAACAGACGATCCATTTTGTTTAGCCTACTTGCTGTCTCAGCTTGTACCAAAGATAGCGCGATCGCAAAACACAGCCCTAAAATTTCCGATTCACGCTCATTTTATCTACGATCGCGGCATTCCTCTGTGGGCAGGTTCCCACGTAGGCTGGATTGCTTCTCATTTAGGTGGGACTCCAATTCAGCGAGGTAAGGCTGACTGGACAGGGTTACGTTCGGCGCGTGACTTATTTGCCAATGGAAAGTTCCCGATGGCTGCTGCGCCAGAAGGTGCAACTAATGGTTTATCTGAAAATATCAGCCCCCTGGAACCCGGTATCGCCCAATTAGGCTTCTGGTGTGCTGAAGACTTACACAAAGCTGAACGCCCCGAACAGGTTCTAATTGTACCAGTTGGGATTAAATATAGTTACGTTGATGCTCCTTGGGGTGCGATCGCAAATCTTTTAAGTGAATTGGAAGCGGCTAGTGGTTTACCTGTGAATTCAGCAGAAAATGCTTCTATAGAGTCGCTTTATCCGCGATTATTAACCTTGGCAGAACATTTACTTTCGCTAATGGAAAAATTTTACACGCGATTTTATCATCTAAAGCTGCCAGATGCCAAAACATTAGTTGGAGAAATCGAAGATAGAAATAAAGCGTTAGCAGTTCGTTTACAGGCTTTATTAAATGCGGCACTACTAATATCAGAACAGTACTTTGATTTACAGTCAAAAGGTACATTAAGTGACCGATGTCGGCGAGTAGAACAAGCGGGGTGGAATTATATATTTAGAGAAGATTTTAAAGATGTAAAAGGTGTACCTGCTGTAGAAAGAGCTTTGGGCGATCGCGTGGCTGAAGAAGCGAATGCGCGGATGTGGCACATGCGTTTAGTAGAAAGTTTTGTGGCAGTTTCTGGTAATTATATTCGTGAAAAACCGACAGTAGAAAGGTTTGCTGAGACGACTTTAATTTTATGGCGAATGATTGCTAAAATCAAAGGTGATAAAGGTATACAGCGTCCGCAATTTGGTCAGCAAAAGGTAAAAATTACTGTGGATAAACCCATATCTATCTCTGAGCATTATCCAGCGTATAAGGAAAATCGCTTGGCTGCTAGACAAGCTGTTGCTGATGTGACGAATGATTTGCAGCACGCATTAGAAGGATTGATTTGATTATGATGGTGAGGCTATTCCTCTCCCTTACCATTACAGTCTAAAACTTAGCATTAACGATTACAAAAATAGTAATTTACTATTATAGGGTGTATATTCCAATACGGTTCAGTTAAGGCTCAAAATAGAGATGATTGAGCAATTCTAAGTGTTCAATGAGGGCACCTTTGGGTTGTCTTGTTGAGCCGGAAGTATAGATCGCGTAGGCTAAATTGTGAGGCTGACTCTGGTAAATAGGAGGTGTATTTTGCTGTTAAGAGAACAGGCGATCATCATTAATATAAACAATCTGAGTTTAGTGTCTGGGCAATAGCTCGGCTAATTTACTTTGAGTGAGTAAAATACTGCTATTGTTGCTGCGATCGCGTCCTCGCTCTATCCCCCCATTTGCTTTTATCAGCACCTCATCACCAACAACCATATTCTGTGGGCTGCCATTGTTGGTAGATTCGATGGTTTAGGTGATTGGCTGCGACATTGGCTTTTAGGCAATCACTTATTAATCACAAAAGCTTACCGTAAAATCAAGCCAATCCAAAAGCCTTTCTTATAGGTGCATCTAGGCAGACAAAATATATGCAATTTAAATGAGGAAGAGTAAGTGCCTCACATTAGTAACCTAGCAAGCAAAATCATAGATAAATAGAAGAAATTAGTTTTAGCTCTCTAGAAGCATTTTGAGCTATTTATCTATTGGTGGGAATTTTGCTTGTAACACAGTTTCTATAGCTGTTTGTTTTTGAGGATCTACTCCTTGGGCATATTCTAGGGGAAATGGAATATTAATGTCTGGTATTACGCCTTTACCTTCCAGCCTTTGATTGCCGTTTACAAATACATTCGTAACTGCAACATAAAGTAAGGTGCCATCTCGCATTAAATAAGGACGGCCTGCAAGTACGGCTCCCGCTGTTTGAGTTCCAATCACTGGGCCAATCTTACTTTGTTGAAACCCAAACGCGAGAATTTCTTTACTGCTACGACTGCCTGAGTTCACTAACATCACTACAGGTTTTTTCCATTGATAGTTATAGGTATAACGGCGTTGGTTTCGTGGAATGTTAGTGACACTGAGATGATGTTTGGCAGTAAACATATTGAGATAGCTAACGTCTCCTCCACCCCATCCATCTCTTAAATCTAAAACTAAACCGTCTGCATTTTTTAAGCGACCATAAATCAGTTCATCTTGAAGTTGTTGCTGGTAGGGGTCTGCTGCATTTGACCATATATGAATATAACCAACTTTCTTACCAGCTTGCTCAATTAGCTTAATACTGGCTGTCTGAGCTTGCAAGAACATCGTGCTAGGGTCAAAAATTTTTGGCACGACAGCAATTTGTTGCTGGCTGCTCGGTTCGGGCGATCGCTGTATCAACATTTTGACAGTTTGCTCTGCTTTTCCAGCAAAAGAGTGTATTGGGTGATATGGATAACCATCAACACTTAAAATTTGATCTCCTACCTTTAAGCCAGCTTTAGCAGCAGGGCTTCCATCAAGAATAGAGCTAATAAATGTTTTGCCATTGATATCTTTGGTGAATAAGCCAATATCAGTGTATTCAAGTTTGCCTTTGGGTAAAAATTGTTTTAATTGCTTATTTAAGTCAGGACTTTGAGGTAGGAAAATTCCTAAAAGCTGATAGTAAGCAGGTTCGTCTTGAGTATAAAACCGAGTATGAGAAGATTTGAGCTGAGAAAGCATTTGATTAAGCACAACAGCAGCATTTTTGCTTGAGTAAGCTTTTATTAGCTGAGGTTGATATTGTTTTTTAATAGCCTTCCAATCTACTCCATTAAAGTTGGGATCGTAAAAGTTATCATTTACTGTTTGCCAAACTTGCTCAAAAATTTGAGTTTCTGGTTTTGCTAATATTGGCATAAGCGGCGAACTCAACCACGTTAGAAGCAAAAGAGAAATACTTAAAATAAATACTTTAGCTGAATGTTTTAAAAAAGTAAGCTGGAATTTTCTCATGTTATTGTGTCTCTTAAATCAGCAACTTAATCACAAGTGATGAAAATCCTTATACCAATTTAATGTGAAGCTGCACTAAGCACTAAATGAGTAAGCCTCTATTCTTGGCGCTCTTGGCGTACTTGGCGGTTCGTTTACCCCTCTTCTGTCAGTCTCCGTGAGGGCGATCGCTAGAAGCCTCATGAGGCGACCAATACAAGCTATATTATTAGAAAAAATTGGTCTTGTATTTGTTATTAGAAGAGAATCGCGCGATACCTGCCTGCGGCGGGCGGAGCCATCACCTGATATACAAAAGCTCTAGAATTCAGAAATAGTAAAAGTTTCCGGAGAGTGGCAGAAGAGGGGTAAAATATTTCCGAATCTCGGTAATTGGTTTATTGATATCAATTTTGGAAAAACATAACTTTTAAAAGTAACTAAAACTTGCTCATCTCAAATAAACTAAACATACTTCTCACTCCGCGACCTAATTAGAAGTCTAGATTTTCATGCGTAAAATGTGGGAAGAAAGCGGCAGCCAACGGCTGCCGCTTTCTTCCATCCTTACAATGATTATCATTATTTCGTCTGGGATATTTTATTTTTTGGAAGTTCCATTATATTGTAATAGTTCTTACTCAAGCTCGTAAAGGTATAAAACATCCCCCCATCCCCGTTCCCTCTTGATCCTTTTTTGATGCGGGAGAGTGAACAACTACACACAATATTCATCTACTATCGCAACTGTTGGGTGGGCATAAGAAAGCCAAATGTTTCAGGATTTGTAATTCTACATCCATTGCCCTGCTTACCTGAAAAGAGTTTTTTCTTTTAATCCTTTTATTCAGAATACCCAGAAAGTGACAGAAGAGGGATAGATCGGTTGCTTGGTCCTCAAACTAGTAAAACTTTTTACTCATTATACTCAAGCAACCGATCTAGAAAAACACCGGAGAATAATCAATTCAGAAACGTAATTTCAGGCATCTAGACACCGAAATCGAAGCCAGTTGTAAAATCTGTTGGAACCCCACTGCCTTGAATAATTGCAATTAAGTCGTTTTGAAAAAATAACCCTGTTCCTACAGGTAAACCAGCAGGAGATTCACCCAAGGTAAACGTAGGAGAATTAGACTCAACCCCAACTAATTCAATCGTGTAGTCACCGCTTGAGTTTCCGGTACCTGTGAAGGAGGTAAATGGGTCTCCTCCAACTGGATTGCTTGGATCGTTATTGAAGCTCGAAATTCCTAAAAAGTAGGTTCCAGAATCTAATGATAAACCCGTAAGCTCTGATTGACGGCTGCTGGCGTCATCATTTTGTGCGAGCAAAACGCCATTCTCGTCAAACAAAAATAACTGTGTGTCAAATTCAGCTGCATCAGTTGTCGTTGCAGAAAACTGTGTACCTGTTAAATTGATTTGGTACAAGTCAACATCGTTATTATTATCAATTGTGCCAGAAATACTATCTAGCGGTGTTGTGCCTTGTGGAATAACCTGGCTATTAGAAATAGTCTCTCCTGCATCGCCGCTTTCATTCACATTACCATCAACTCCAAGATTAGGTAGTTCTATTACATCGCCCTCGTTAACATTGAAGTCAGTAATGCGGGTAAAGTCACTATTACCACTAGCCGTATTGAAAATGTTATCGGTCAACCCTTGCCTAAGCACGAATCTATCCCTTCCAGCACTACCAGAGAGGACATCATTTCCCTGACTACCACGAAGTATGTCATCGCCACCTTCACCATTAAGGGTATCAAACCCAGGACCACCATCGAGGATATCAAGCCCCGAGCCACCATTAAGTCTGTCGTTGCCAGTTCCACCTAGCAGGCTATCATTTCCAGTACTACCATTAAGGTTATCAAACCCAGGACCACCATTAAGTATGTCGTTGCCACCGAGCCCGTTCAAAGTATCATTGCCACCGAGACCGTTCAAAGTATCAGCGTTTGGTCCGCCGGTAAGAATATCATTACTTCTTGTGGGGAAGGTTGCCATATGTTTTACCTCTGTTACCTAAGGAAGAACTTGTGTAATAGAACTGTCGTGGCTACTAGCAATTTATTGTAAACAGCTAAATTTGTTGTAGCAGAACCAATTGAATTTACTAAAAAGCCACCAATAGAGTTACGCTTTATGCAAATAAATTTAGTTGTCAGCCAGAAAAATGGGTAGTTGAATTAAATACCAATACATTCAATAATTTCTAACAACTAATCTTTGCACTTAGCTTACGAGTTCAACAATATCTGTATTAGGTTCCCTACAAATGAGAAGAAATATTTCTTTTCTGCCTTAAGTTTGTAACATTTATTTAAGAGGTAATGTTCCAGGGGAAACGCATCTAATTTGTTTTGAAAAAATGTAACTTATATAAATAGAAAAAAAGGATAGTATTAGTAGGTCAATATCAATTTAATAGATGCATACAAAGAATACTTGATGGTAGAAAGTATTGGGGTTAATATCAATCTAATAAATGTATACAAAGAATACTTGATGGTAAATTCGTTTCTATAAGAATCGATAAAATGGGATGAAGCGGTATTTTCAATTCATTTGAATGAGACAAAGTTTGGAAATAAAGCTACCACCAAAAATCACAATTGCAGATCATTTTAAAGATTTAGAAAACAAAAAGTTGAGCGCACCAAAAAGCATAAATTAATTGATATCGTTGCTAAAAGATGAAAAAAAGCCTACGTTTAGTCTTAGCAGTTATTGCATTAGTGTTAATTGCTCTTTCATGGTGGGGTGTGCTTAGGGTGCAGACTTCTCTTGTAGTACGCAAGATGGAACGTCAACAGATGCCGTTATTATATATAGCGCCAAAGAATGCTCAAAATGTTCCTGGTGTTTTAATTGCACATGGTTATGCAGGCTCTAAACAATTAATGCTTGCTTATGCCTACACTTTGGCTCATGCAGGTTATGCTACCATGCTGTGGGATTTTGATAGCCATGCTGCTAATACCAAACCTCTAGAAAAAAACTCACTTCAGCAGAATTTAAATCTCGCATATACAGTACTTGTAGAGCAGCCAGAGGTAGATAAATCACGTTTGGCCACATTAGGACACTCAATGGGTAGTGGTGCTGTAATGTCTGCCGCTATCAATCAGGCTTCGCGCTATGCTGCAACTGTAGCAGTCTCACCTACAGGCGCGTCAATTACAGCAAATGTACCCCGAAACCTCTTATTACAGGCAGGAAGTTGGGAAAATAGATTTGTTGGCAATGCAAAGCGTTTACTCCAGGCTGGCGGTGGAGAAAATTACGATTTTGCTCAGGGGAAAGCAAGAAAGTTAGTTATTATCCCCAATGCCGAACATATTACAATTTTGTTTCGCCATTTTAGTCATCAGGCTGCTAAAGATTGGCTTAATAGCACCTTCGGGATAAACAACCAGAGTAACTATGTTGATTATCGAATGCTGTGGTATTTTTTACACTTGCTGGCATGGTTAACTTTGCTTGCAGCGATCGCGCCTATTTTGGCTGATTCTTCTATTACTTACAAAACAGGACAGTTAAAAAGCTGGATGAGTTTATTAATAGCACTTTTTGTAGCTACTAGTATACTCATCTTAATCAATCGGGTAAGCGATATTGATGGCTTAGGTGGAGTATTAGTAGGTGGAGCAGTTAGTATTTGGTTTGGAGTAGCAGGTTTAAGTTGGTTGATTCCTATGGCACCACTACAACTGCCATCAGCCAGAGCTTTGGTAATTGGCATAACCTTATTTATCATATTATCAATTAGTTTCGGGGCAATGGCACAGGTAGTATGGTTAGAGTGGTGGTTAATCCCGGCACGGTTGCAAATTTTTCCTATCCTGGCAGTTGCTTGTTTTCCTTGGTTTTTAGCTTCTGGAGTGGCACAGCAAAATCTTAATTTTGGTCAGCGAACTTTGTGGTGGCTAGGACAAAGTACAGTCTTAATTGGTGGTTTTATTCTAGTGCTTTATTTTCTGCCACAACTAAGCTTTATTTACCTTTTACTGCCATTATTTCCTGTATTTATGGCGATTTTTTCATTTTGTTCTGGGTTACTGAATAATGCTTGGGCTTATGCTATTGGTAGTAGTTTATTTTTTGGTTGGGTGTTAGCATCTGCCTTTCCATTATCATAAATTTTTCATTTTTCTATTTCTACTTGAACATTCCCTGCTTTAACAATTTGATGGAGAATTGGTGACAAGTGAAGAACTAGAGAAACTCACGACTGGGGTGAGCAGTCTAGTACGTCTAGTTGATGCTTACAGTGATTGTCAAGCACCACTGACTAAGGCACAACCTGCAACCAACCTATTAGACGAAATACTGAAATAGTATCAAGATGAGTAGAAAATCTCGAAAACCATTGATTGGCATTACAACTTACGGTCGCCTTGCAGCATTACCATTTTCTCTACCAAGCGAATATATAAATGCAGTCCGTGCCGCAGGTGGTATTCCCATATTATTACCACCAGGGGAAAGTGACCCTGCCTTAGTTCTAGACTCTTTGGATGGATTAATTCTCTCTGGTGGTGGAGATATTGACCCTATTTGTTACAACGGTTTTGCTCATCCTACTATTTATTCTGTTGATCGCGAACGTGATGTTTTTGAATTGCAGCTTGCCAAGTTTGCCCTTGAACGCCATTTGCCAATATTTGGTATTTGTCGGGGTTTACAAATTCTTATCGTCATTTGTGGGGGTACTCTAATTCCTCACATTCCAAATGTCTATGGCACATCTACATTACATCGTCTAGAGCCTGAACCTGGGCGACGCTTACCGACAGAACATCTTGTCAGAATAGATGTAGAAAGCCGTCTAGCTAAATGTGTACAGAATTCTCACATATCTGTAGTTTCTTGGCATCATCAAGCAGTAGATAAAGTACCATCTTCTTGGCGGATTGTCGGTCATGCTCCAGATGATGGGGTAATTGAAGCTGTGGAGCATAAACATCATCCTTGGGCAATTGGTGTGCAATGGCATCCTGAGCTTTCAATTTCTGATCCTAATCATCAAAAAATTTTTCAAGCTTTCGTTCAGGCTGCGCGATCGCTTCCTCCAAAAACTGCTTACGGCTAGTGTAGGTTTTGGAAAGCTAAATCAACAATTCTTGATAGTATTGTTCGGGTTCGCTAGGTAGATATGTGGTCATTTGGAAGGTTTGTTCGCTCAACTTGTAAGCTTTGTTAATATCAATGCGACTTAATAAATCCAAATCGTGGGAAATTACCCAAAGCGCACCCTGGTATTCATTAATACCTTCTACCATTTGATTAACGGTTTCGATATCCAAATTGTTTGTTGGTTCATCAAGAATCAGCAGATCGATTTTGGAAATGCTGATCATAGCGATCGCTAACCTTGCTAATTCACCCCCGCTCAGTACCGATGCTGGTTTGTTGACATCATCATATTTAAACAAGAAGTGTCCCAACTGTTGGCGCAAAAGCTGATAGCTAAGATTGGGGTTGGCAGTTTGCATATTTTCGATAATTGTCTGCTGGCGATTGACGATTTCGTAAGCTTGGTCGAGATATACAGCTTTAGTTGTGGATGTTGAAGCCAGCATAGCGGATGTGTTATCTCTAAGCTCTATTGATAACTTATTTGTTACATCTGTTGCGTTATCTGTTGCCAATGTTGCCAAAATAGCTTTTGCTAGGTTTGATTTGCCAGAACCATTCGCACCAGTTATAGCTATGCGATCGCCCGAAGAAATATGAAGCTGAATGTTTTCAATCAGCAAGCGTTCGCCTACCCAAAGATTTGCACCCTGAATATCAATGAGATTTCTCCGTTTTTGACTACTTTGTTCCAATTGAATACTTGTAGCCTTTGTCGTTCTGACTTTTGTCTCTGTAAATTTCTGTGTTGCCTTCTCAACAATTTCTCCATGTTTTTGTTTTGCAATTCCTGCTGTCACCTCTGCTTTTCTTTTCATTGTCCCAGCTACAATTTTAGGAATGCTACCCGCTAGTCGCAAACCTGTTTTGCGGGATTGGGCTGCCCTTTGCTGTTCTTGTAGTGCTGAGGCTTTAGCACGTTTGAGTTCTTTTCTAGCAACTTCATGCGATCGCAATGCTGCTTCTGACTCTGTTTCTTTTTGTTTTTGGTATAAAGAAAAATGACCTCCGTAAACTTTGACTCCCTCTGGCGTAAGTTCCCAAGTTGTATCTGTAAGTTGGTCTAGGAAAAATGGTTTGTGGGAAACAATGACAAATGCTCCTTCAAAGTTCTTGAGAAAGTCTTTTAAACTTTCTAACGCTATCAAATCCATGTGGTTAGTTGGTTCATCTAATAGCAACACTTTTGGCTCTTGCGCTAAACCAATGGCCAAGAATAATTTTGTGAGTTCTCCACCACTGAGATTGAATAGTGGTAAAGATAAGTCAAGCGTGGTATTGAATTGTGTTTCCAGAATTGCCTCAATATTCCACCATTCTTCAGAAACAGAACTCAGAAAATCAAGAACTGTGTCTGCTTTGATTTCCTGTTTGATAGTGCTGATTTGAGGTAAGTAGTATATTGTGCTTTGAGGCGTAATAGAACCTGTTGTGGGATTGAGTTGACCAGCCAAAATTTTTAAGAGAGTTGATTTTCCTACGCCATTAGAACCAACCAAAGCAATGCGATCGTTCTCTGCAATGCTGAGATGAACACCTTTAAATAAAGCCCTAGTTGAGCTAAGTTCATAGCCTAAGTTTTCAGCTAACAATATTGATTTTTTCTGCATTCTTTCCAAACTCCTTCAAAATTATAAGCTTACGCATAGCCTCCCAATCTAGTGGGGGGTTGGGAAGTCTGCAATATGTGAAATCCTAAAAATACCGTTGAGGTGTGCGTAAGTCCTGAATTAATACGACAGACTACTAGACTTCTTCTCCCTTCCCTATAAGGAGAAGAGTTGGGAATGAAGGCAATCCATGCTTCTATTTAGTAAAGTGAATATTTGTCACCTTGTTATGACGGGCGGTAAGTCTATTCCTACAGGCGCGTTTCCTGCCGTAGGTAAATTAGCCAACCGAAAGGGAAGACTAATCCCAAAAGAGGTGAGACATTGCTTAACGGCAAAAAATTCTTTTGTCAGTCCCTGTTGCTTATGAGCAAGGGTTTTTGCTACTACTTCATTTCAGCTATCTGAGGCGTATTAAGGTTCGATTCTAGCTACATTATGGTAGCACGGGATTCCAGAAACGTAATTAAAAATGTGGGATTACTAACTTAAGGGTTCAATCAACCCACGTTTGACAGCTTCGCTTAACGCAGTGGCTTTTCTTAAAAGTCTTTCATACCTGCATCAGGGTTTGTAACTCTGAGCGATCGCCTTCACTAAAAGTACCTGATTGTTGGCGATTGAGCATTTCGCTTAACTGGGCATCCTATTCTGGTTCCATTTGCAGTTCGATCAGCACCAGAACTTGTTCATCAGAAAGAGCAAATATCATTTTTATTCCTCTTTGGTTTTACTAGCCCATTGTCTGTAGCTTGGTATAAGGCATAGATATAGTGTCAACCACCAAAGGTATAATACTTCGGGTGCGAAAAATCGATGGTAATCAAATAAACCGTGGCAAAGCTCATTCCTAAGATTAGAACCTAAAGATTCAATTAACAAACATCTCAAATTAAAAATAGTTTCTTCTGTTAAAAGCTGCTTTAATTCAGCTAATTCCAGAACTTTACCCAGAGTGTAATCATGTTGAATTTGAAGGTGAGAAGTGATAGTTCCATTGAGCTTCAAAATATGGCGTAATGAGTTCTCTAATTGTGGAATTAACAGGTGTGCTGCAACAACAAAATCTCCTTGTAATCCAGCTATCAAGCCTCTTGCATAAATAAGCTCACGTCCTTTTGGAATAAATGGATTTTCATTGACAATAAAAGATAGATCATCCAAGCTTACATTATGTTCAGAGCAAAGTTGATTACAAGCAGGGGCAATAAAGTTTAGTCCATAGTAACATTGATAAAAGTTAGCAGTTCTAAACATAGATTCCACTAAAGCATCTTCACTTCCACTGACAGCTTTTGTTTTTCCTTCTTCATCTAGTAAAACTCTTGGAATTAAATAAGATATTTTATGTGACTCTATATCCTGCTTTGCTTCTGATTCAATATCCTCAAACCTATGAATCAAATTAGCTCCGAATGCTAGAGAATATAAAGCATCATATAGTGACTTATGTTTTACCAATTCTATCGCTATTTGCTGTATTTGAGGGTTTATCAAATCGTTGTTCTCACCTTCACCAAGAGGAATATTAAATATATTAGACATTGATTTTTTTTGATAATCAAGCATCTGCTTATGTAATTCCTCTATACGTGCGGAAGTCTCTTGTCTTTTTCCAAAAGTATCCTCAATCTTCTTGAGAACTCTGAGAGCATTTTCAAGTCGTCCAGCCGCAACACTATAAACATTATGTTCATTTTCAACAAGAGCTTGCTCGGCATACCAAACCTCAACTTCTGCAAGAGACAACTTTGCAATACGTTCAGATTCCTTGTCACCAGCAATTTTGTACCATTCGCTTTCTATATCACGATAGGCTTTTTTATGACAAAAAGCTTGGTGATAATTTGGAAATTTATCCATACAAACTGCCTTTTGTGCAGCAATTGTTGCATATTTAGTTGCATAGATTAAAAAGTTACTGTGAATAATATTGAGGTTCTTTCTAAACTCTTCTTGGAGTACCTTCATAGCACTACCTGTCAAGAATTCATTATCTATACCTATATAACGATCTATAAGTTTGTCAATATGATTGAAAACTTGATATCGTATTACAGTATTCTTTTTTCCATCAATGAGAGGTGCTAATTGTGCTGCTCGTTGTAATCTTTCATAACAACTCATCCAGTTTTCTGTATCTTCTAGATTCCTTGCTGATTGAAGATATGACTCTACAGCTACCTTAGCCATTCGTATTGGTCTAGCTTTTTCTGGATCTCGTTTACAAATCCAGAGTATGTCAGCTAACCTTGCCAGCATTTCAGGATCAGTTATCTTTATAGCTAATCCTCTTAATATAGCCAAATGATGATCAGACAAAGCTGAGGTTATCATCTCTTCTACAGCAGGGAGGCTCTGCGGCTCCATCAGAAGAGAAGTAATCTCACTTAAGAATTTGAAAATCTCCTGAGCTATTCTGTCACCAGATAATTTATATGCTTCGGATAAAATACGAAATTCCTCGCTGTAATTTTGACATTCTTTTGAGATTCTTTTATCTAATATCTCTGTCCATTGATACTTATCAAAGTCTGATAACTCAAACTGTGGTACAGATTCAACTTGTGACATATTTAGAGTTTATGAGGCATTATTTGGGATTTCAAGTAAAAAACTATCTAAAGTGTAAGGTTTTTTTGGTGGAAGCCATAACGCACCATCGCTACAACAAGAAGTAATAAAAAACTCATTTAGTAGCAAATCACTGAAGAAAGCGAGTAGTTATAAATTGAATTCTATAAAAATTAATTAATATAATAAATCGGGACTGAGAAATACATCTCAGTCCCGATAAAAAAGCGGGCTAACCGCTATTGATATGGTTAACCCGTGCAGCTTTGGGAACGCGCAGAGAAATTGTTATTGCAATACCAACTTCACATTGGCGTTTTGCAGACCGCGTTGTTTTACTTCAGCCAAAGTTTTGTTAACAGCATACTTTTGGTTGATGGAGTTGATCAACTCGGTTTGGTTGTGCTTCTTAGCAACGCCCCACAGGTCAGCGATTAGGTCAAAAGAACCATCGCTATTGCGAGACCAGCCGAGGTCATATTCGCCATCCAACATAGCTACAATGTCAGAACGGACACGCTGACCGTTATAACCACGGACATCAGCTTCAGTCTTTACGCTGATACCGAGGTCGCGCAAGGAAGCCTTGAGGATTTCGGCATCGGTGATTTTGGTACGCAGGGTGCTAAAGTGAGACATTTGGGTTTCCTCCAATGAGAAGATTGAGAAAAACGACAACGGTTTGTTTCGGGCGAAGCCGCGTTAGCAGGATGCGGCTTTTTCTTATAACTGCTAGCATTCAGAGCTAGCCTTTCCCCCTGGGATGGCAGAGGAAAGCTTTTAGAACTCCATTCGCTGATATTCAGCTACGGAGGATGCTGCGGGGCGTGCGCGCTGTCTGGCCCAATCTCTCAGAGCCGTTACTTGTTCTTGCATCGTTCGAGACAGCGGCAATGTTGCCTTTAGTGCAGCAATAATATCTAGTTGGGTGAACTCCCGATCTTGGGCAAAAGCTTCATACATTGCCGCAACAATCGCTTGTTCAACTTCTGCCCCAGAAAAGCCATCAGACATCTTAGCTAGTTGCTCAAGATCGAATCGAGAGATGTCTTCACGGCGCTTGGTCAGATGAATGTTGAAAATTTGCTGCCGTTCTTCTGGTGTTGGCAGATCCACAAAGAAAATTTCATCAAAGCGTCCTTTCCTCAAGAACTCTCCAGGTAAGCGTTCTACTCTGTTGGCAGTTGCCATCACGAACACTGGTGATTTCTTATCTTGCATCCATGTGAGGAAAGAGCCAAAGATTCTGCTTGAAGTCCCCCCATCAGAATCAGAGGAACCTCCACTACCAGCAAAGGATTTATCCAATTCGTCGATAAACAAAATCGCTGGGGAAATAGATTCTGCTGTTTTCAGGGCGTTTCGCAGATTTGCCTCACTTCGTCCCACCATTGAGCCGTCGTAGACTCGCCCCATATCCAACCGCAGTAGTGGTAAACCCCACAACCGGGAAGTAGTTTTGGCAATTAATGACTTACCGCAACCGGGAACACCAAGAATTAACATCCCCTTTGGTTGAGGCAAACCATACTCTCTTGCTCTTTCTGTGAAAGCGTTAGAGCGTTGCTTGAGCCATCTTTTTAACTCTTCTAAGCCACCTACAGCATCAATGGTTTCATCTTCTTCAATGTATTCTAAGATTCCATTGCGCCGAATTAGTTGCTTTTTCTCAGATAAAACGATATCTACTTCATCTTCCGTCAAACGCCCTGTAGTTACCTGCGCCTTTCGGTAGACTTTCTCAGCTTCATCTTTAGTTAGACCTAAAGCTGCCCTGAGAAGCTTTTCTCTAGCCTCTGTTGTCAACCGCCGACCACGATTTTGGTCTACGTGCTGAGTCAGTACTTTATTTAACTCTACCATATCTGGTAGTGTAAAATCGATAACAACAACTTCCTTTTCTAACTCTATAGGCACTTGTTGCATTGGAGACATCAAAATGATGTTCTTTTGCGTACCTTTAAAGCTAGCGATCGCATCACGTAACGATCTGTTTGTTGCAGGCGCATCAATAAAGGGGTGTAAATCTTTAAGAATAAATATACTGGGTTCTTTCTGGCGGATTATCCACTCTATCGCCGCCTCTGGAGACACGGTGTTATGTTGGGTGACATTCCGGGGTTGACCATACTCCACAATGCCGTGTGTTACTGTCCAAACAAATACTCGGCGCTGGGGCTTTAACGACTGGGCGATCGTGGAAACTGCTTGCTCGGCCCGCTCTTCCTCGGAGGTCACAAGGTAGATTAAAGGGTATTGAGCTTGAATTAGGATATTGAGCTCTTCTTTCATACATCGACCTACTTGAGACCTAATAGAGACAGTAGAGACATTGCTTCTGGTAAAGACAACCGAATTATGAATTATTCATTCATGATTTCTATTTATCTAGCAAGGAACTAATTCTTCCTCACCCTTGGGATGGGTTTCATTTTCATCCATTTCATCAATGGAAAGATGCTTTTGACCAACTACTCCTGGTGGATTACCCAAAGTAACTAGTTCCCCATCACGTAAGACTAACGAGCTATCACAAGTTGGGCATGAATAAACTCTATGAGTCCGCCCATAAGAAGAATCTTCTACCTCGTCAACCAATTCTGAATTAGATAGGTAAAAAACGAGGGCACGTTCTGCAAGTTCTGACATTGGTTCGGAATCGACTGCTGAACGAATCTTCAGTTTTTTGTGCAACTCTGGCGATAAATACAAAGTGACCTTTTGCTTAGTTTGCGTTTGCATATAACTCTTTAACGGTCTTACCCGGGTATGTATATCAACTTATCGGTTCTTTTATTGCTTGTCAAGACAGCAAAACGTTTTGACGCTAATTTTGTTACATTTGTTTACATCTAAGGCTGAAATGCTGTTTATTGAGTGATAAATACCTCACAACAAGCCTCTTAGAATTAATCAGGACTTAGGACTTAAATCCTGAAACCTCAATGGGAATTAGCGATCGCTAATTCAACGATAAAGCACTTCCTCTAAGCTTCCTCTACCGGGAACTCAAAAGAGAATGGTAAATATCCTGAAAAAATATTGAATTTTTAATAAGCGCTCTTTTAGTGCAGTTTATTCAGCAGTTTACGGATTCGGGAATAACTCGTAAATTGGCGAAGGTATTGATCTGAGTTTTTAGTACTTCTATAAAATCAGTGACTTTGGCAAAATGTGTAATGTAAATGGCTACTGCTAATAAAATTTGTAGTTTGGGGCCAAGAATTTATAGGTTTGCCGCCAGCGTTAGCGGAGTTATTGCCCTGTTAATAATCCTATGGGGTTGTACTGCGAATAATTTTAACGCCGGAGCTATCACCTGGAAAACTTACAGTAACTCCCGTTACGGCTTTGAATTTCCATATCCGAGTAACTGGACATCTTTAGCAGCCCCAGAAAATGATGATGGGATTGGCTTTATTTCACCACAAAATAACACCGTGGAAATTCGGGGTTGGGCAAGTCAGCAGCTACCAAATTCGATTGTTACAGAACAGGAACCTGTGAAAAAGCTCAAACCCAACTTTCAAACTGCCCAAGGGATATCTGGAGTGATGCTTGTAGAAGTTAATCAAGAAGTAGGTTCGATGACATTGACACTAACTCAGGGTCAAGTGAAATACTACTGGCAGGGACGAAGCAAGAGCCAAGATTTTCAAGATTATTATCGTTTGTTTTATTACATTGCCCAGCAGTATCGGATTCCGAAGTCTTAATTGGGCCTTGAGCAGGGGGCAAGGCAAGAATTAAAATTACCTCTTTCCCCTCTGCTCCCTGCTCCCTGCTCCCTGCTTCTTGTGCCTCCCCAACTCCCTCATTTTCCCCCACTTCCTGCTCCCTAAATCTACATCTCTCCCAGAATGATGATTAAGAGGGGACAGAAACCTGATAGATTTAGCTATCAGCGAGTAAAAACTGGTGAAGATGAAAGTCCTGGTTATTGGTGGTGATGGATATTGCGGTTGGGCAACTGCTCTTTACCTTTCCAATCGAGGTTATGAAGTTGGAATTTTAGATAGTTTGGTGCGGCGGCATTGGGATAATGAACTTGGTGTTGAAACTCTCACTCCGATCGCACTAATTCAACAACGTCTCCAGCGCTGGCAAGATTTGACAGGTAAATCTATCGATTTGTTCATCGGCGATATTACAAATTACGAATTTCTCCATAAAACATTACAGCAATTTCAGCCAAATGCTCTGGTGCATTTTGGTGAACAGCGTTCGGCTCCATTTTCCATGATTGACCGAGAACATGCAGTTGTTACCCAGGTCAATAATGTAGTTGGTACGTTGAACTTGCTGTACGCCATGCGGGAAGATTTCCCCGACTGTCATTTGGTGAAGCTGGGGACGATGGGCGAATACGGTACACCCAACATCGACATCGAAGAAGGGTATATCACCATTGAACACAATGGACGCAAGGATACCCTACCTTATCCCAAGCAACCCGGTTCAATGTACCATTTAAGCAAAGTCCATGATAGTCATAACATTCACTTTGCTTGCCGGATTTGGGGATTGCGGGCAACTGATTTAAATCAAGGTGTAGTTTATGGCGTCTTAACCGAAGAAACGGGGATGGACGAACTATTGATTAATCGGCTGGATTACGATGGTGTGTTTGGTACTGCACTAAACCGCTTTTGTATTCAAGCAGCTATTGGACATCCGTTAACTGTCTACGGTAAAGGTGGACAAACTCGCGGATTTTTAGATATTCGGGATACAGTACGATGTGTAGAATTAGCGATCGCTAATCCTGCCGAGGCTGGTGAATTCCGCGTATTTAACCAATTTACCGAACAATTCAGCGTCGGCGACTTGGCATTGATGGTGAAAAAAGCTGGTAACGCTATGGGATTGAATGTAGAAATCAATCACCTAGATAATCCTAGAGTCGAGAAAGAAGAACATTACTTCAACGCTAAAAACACTAAATTGCTCGATTTAGGTTTACAGCCTCACTTGCTTTCTGATTCTTTACTCGATTCTCTGTTAAACTTTGCCATCAAGTATCAGACGCGAGTTGATCACAAACAAATTCTGCCCAAAGTCTCTTGGCACAGAAATTAGGATAAACTCTGCGTGCGGCTGATAACAGAACCTTATTTAACTCAAGTCAGTAATTGGCCTGAAAATGGTCGCCATATTTTAGCACAATATGACGACCATTTAATTGTTGTTTATCAGGCGTATCGTCCATCTATTGGTAACTTCGCCGCCACCTACGGTTATTTTGGTGGTGAGTTCAGTTTTGAGCGTATGAGTTGGATAAAACCTAACTTCCTTTGGATGATGTATCGTTCTGGATGGGGTACACAAAATGGGCAAGAGGTAGTGTTAGCTATTTGGATGAAGCGTTCGGCAATTGAAGAAATCTTAGCGGCGGCTGTTCATTCCAGCTACGCTCCAGAACTTTATTTTGATAAAAGTGCCTGGCAAAGAGCATTGAAGCAATCACAAGTTCGCCTACAATGGGACCCAGACCATCACCCATCTGGGACAAAATTAGAAAGACGCGCTATTCAGTTAGGGTTACGTGATGAAGTACTAGCTGCTTACGCCAAAGATTGGATTGTCAACATTGAGGATATCTCAGACTTTGTACAAAAACAGAGGCAAAACATTAAATCTGACTGTGCAGAGTTGATTACACCACAGGAGAGGGTCTATTCTGTGTTTGATACCGAAACGCAAGCAAAGCTGAGATTATCTGCCTGGACTGAATAGTTTTTTATGAGAATTGCCCTATTTACCGAAACCTTTTTACCCAAGGTTGACGGCATTGTAACGCGTCTGCGTCATACTGTTGACCATCTACAGCGCAGTGGTAATCAAGTGCTGGTAATTGCCCCTGATGGAGGCATCACAGAACACAAAGGCGCTAAAGTTTACGGCGTTACTGGCTTTCCTCTGCCACTGTATCCAGAATTGAAAATGGCACTTCCCCGCCCAGCCATTGGGTACGCTTTAGAAGAGTTCAAGCCAGATATTATTCATGTCGTGAATCCAGCAGTTTTAGGTTTGTCTGGGATATTTTATAGCAAAATACTCAAAATACCCTTAGTGGCGTCTTATCACACGCATTTACCCCAATATCTCCAGCATTACGGCTTGGGGATGCTGGAGGGTTTTCTTTGGGAACTGCTCAAAGGCGCTCATAATCAAGCAGCTTTAAATCTGTGTACCTCCACAGCAATGGTGGAGGAACTGACAGCACATGGTATTGAACGTGTAGATTTATGGCAACGCGGGGTAGATACGGAATTATTTCATCCTGATTTAGCTAGTGTAGAGATGCGATCGCGCCTATCAAAAAATCATCCAGAAAGTCCATTGCTACTTTATGTGGGGCGGCTTTCTGCTGAAAAAGAAATTGAGCGCATCAAACCAATTTTAGAAGCAATTCCCGAAGCGCGGTTAGCATTGGTTGGAGATGGCCCTCACCGTCAAGCATTGCAAAAATACTTTGCTGGCACAAACACTTATTTTGTTGGCTATCTTATGGGGCAAGAGTTAGGTTCTGCCTTTGCGAGTGCTGATGCCTTTATCTTTCCTTCCCGTACAGAAACACTAGGCTTAGTATTACTAGAAGCAATGGCAGCTGGCTGTCCGGTAGTAGCAGCCCGTTCTGGGGGGATTCCTGATATTGTGACAGATGGGGTAAATGGACATCTTTTTGAGCCAACAGCAGATGTTCAAGGAGCCATCGCCGCTACTGTTCGCCTCTTAGAACAAAAACAACAACGAGACATCATCCGTCAAAATGCTCGCCGGGAAGCAGAAATTTGGGGTTGGCCATCTGCCACCAGACAGCTAGTAGATTACTATCAAAAGGTAATATTTTCTGAAAAATTGGCAAAATCAGGCAGTAGGGAGTAGAGAGATGAGGGAGCAGGGGGAGCAGGGGGAGCAGGGGGAGCAAGGGGAGAAAAATTAATAACCAATGCCCAAAATCTAAAATCTAAAATCTAAAATTCCCATGACCGAAACAGACTCATGATACAAGCCCATTTATTTATGGGGATTATTAATTTTGAATTTTGAATTTTGAATTCGGAGCAAAGCGACGTGACACTCCCTAACTCTGGCAGCGTCTTGGCTACATTAACTGAATTGACTCAAGTTAATCGTACTCACGCCCTACTGCGTCGTGTTAAAGATTTATCTTTTAATGAATTTGTTTGCTTACTCGACTTCATAACCGCTGAGTTCCAGCAATTTCTTAGAGCCATTGAACTGATTAATAATGAAACTCTAGAAATTATGTTGGAGAAGGTGCTAGAAGCTATCACCCTCAAAATTGGTCAAATCCTGCAAGCAGAACACACAGCTATTTTTTTAGTTGACTATGATAAAGGTCAACTGTGGTCAAAAGTTCCTCAAGATAATACCCAAAAGTTCTTAGAAATTCGGACTCCCATTACAGCGGGTATTCCCGGTCATGTTGCTAGTACAGGTCAATATTTAAATATATCTGAGACTTATACTCACCCTCTATTTAGCCCAGAACTTGAAAAACAAATGGGCTACAAAATACATAATATTTTATGTATGCCTGTTCTCAGTAGCAAGAACCAGACTGTAGCGGTAGTGCAACTGGCTAATAAAACCGGGAATGTTCCGTTTAATTATGATGATGAAGAACGGTTTCGAGACTTCGCCGCTTCTATTGGGATTATTTTGGAAAGCTGCCAATCTTTTTATGTAGCAGCTCGCAATCAACGAGGTGCAACGGCTCTGTTGAGGGCAACTCAAACACTGGGGCAAAGTTTGGATTTAGAAGCAACTTTGCAGATAGTCATGGAGCAAGCTCGAATTTTAATGCAAGCAGACCGCAGCACACTGTTTTTATATCGTAAAGAGATGGGCGAACTCTGGACGAAAGTTGCAGCGGCGGCAGATGGCACAAATTTGATAGAAATTCGCATTCCTGCAAACCGTGGCATTGCTGGCTATGTGGCCTCCACTGGTGAAGCATTAAATATTTCTGATGCCTATAAAGATCCCCGTTTTGATCCGACTATAGATAGAAGAACTGGGTATGTAACTCGCAATATTCTTTGTTTGCCACTATTTAATTCTGCAAATGAATTAATTGGCGTTACACAATTAATTAATAAGCAACAAAACAGTTTTACTGCTTCTGATGAAGAGTTTATGCGGGCTTTTAATATCCAGGCAGGAGTTGCTTTAGAAAATGCTCGCCTATTTGAAAATGTGCTGTTAGAAAAGCAGTATCAAAAAGATATTTTACAAAGTCTATCAGATGCTGTAATTTCTACGGATATGACAGGACGCATTGTGACGATTAATGATGCGGCCTTAGAGTTGTTGGGTTGTCCAATAGGAGACGCTAATACTAAAAACAACAAGCTTTTGTGGGAACAAAATTTGATTGGTCGCCTAGTTTGGGAAGTTGTACCAATTGAAAATCTCCAAATGCGGTTAGAAGATAGTTTAAAAACTGGAGCTAAACATTATGTACCAGAGCAAAGTTTGATAGTGGGAATTTCTCAAGTTAAGAGTGAGGAGCGATGCCCTGAGCCTGCCGTTGGCGCAGCCTCTCGTAGAGAAGAGTTAGGAGTTAAAAGTGAGCCTCAAGAATCAAAATTCAGGACTCAGGACTCAATTTTAGCAGTGCGCGATCGCACTAACCCCGATATTTTCATTCCCTGGAATCTACCCCTTACTCCCCAATCTGAGTTTCTCAGCGCTGATGAGGTGCAAAAATTAGAACGCAGTACAAATCTAACTGTCAATCCCCTAACTAACCCAGAAGGCGGTGTCCGCGGTGGTTTGGTGGTGTTAGAAGACATCAGCCAGGAAAAACGGATGAAAACTACTATGTCCCGCTACCTAACGCCCCATGTAGCCGAGCAAGTTATGGCTTTGGGGGAAGACGCTTTAATGGTGGGTGAGCGCAAGGAAGTAACCATTTTGTTTTCTGATATCCGCGGCTACACAACACTTACAGAAAACCTTGGTGCAGCTGAAGTGGTATTGCTGCTCAATCAGTATTTTGAAACGATGGTGGAGGCAGTTTTTAACTACGAAGGTACTCTCGATAAGTTTATTGGTGATGCCTTAATGGCAGTATTTGGTGCGCCGATACCGCTAACTGAAAATCATGCTTGGAGGGCTGTGCAGTCAGCGTTAGATATGCGACAACGGTTAGAAGAATTTAACCATCGACGGATTATTCAAGCGCAGCCACAAATTCATATTGGCATTGGGATTAGTTCTGGAGAAGTGGTTTCGGGTAATATTGGTTCCCGCAAACGGATGGATTATACCGTAATTGGAGATAGCGTAAATTTAAGTTCGCGCTTGGAAGCGGTAACTAAAGATTACGGTTGTGATATTCTTTTAAGTGAATTTACTTACCAGGTTTGCAGCGATCGCATTTGGGTGCGCCAGTTAGATAAAATCCGAGTCAAAGGGAAACACCAAGCTGTAAATATCTACGAGTTAATTGGCGATCGCACCATCCCTCTAGATGCCAACACTCAAGAGTTTTTATTTCACTATCATACTGGACGCTCGGCTTATTTATCGCGCAACTTCTCGCAAGCGATCGCCTGTTTTGAAGCTGCCAAATGCATTAAACCCCAAGATCAAGCTGTTGATATCCACATAGAACGAGCACGTAATTATCAGCAAACGCCGCCTCCAAAATCTTGGGATGGTGTCTGGACAATGCTTAGTAAGTAGTCATTTGCCCAATGCCCCATGCCCCATTCAACCCTCAGCTTCTCCCTGATCATCCTTAAATGGATCTTCGCCAATTCTTAGCTCTATTTTTGAGCGTTTCAACTGTTGCCATAGATCTCTTATTTGTTCGTAAGCTTCACCTGGAGGCAGTTTTCCATTTGTTTCTAAGTTGCAAATGTAGCTTACTCGCTGGGCAAATTCCTGTAGATTAGCATTAAAAACCAAGTTTTCTGGCTTTACCTGACCGTAGTAGCGACCGCGAGGGTAAAGAAAATCATCCTTGTTCACTATTTTGTTCTCCAATTTATCAACTCCCCTTGTGTTTGAATCTCTAAAGCTGAATCATTTGCTACCCTGATATCTACGTTTCGTCATAAAAGATTCAGAAGGCAGAAGGGAACCCATGTTTAAAAACGTGGGACTGAAGTAAGGACGCCTTGTGTCTCGTGGCACTTTCCGCTTGACACAATTTTTTTTATACTAGTGGGCTTTAGACCCACAACTAAAGTTTTTATTAGTACTTCTTCCCTATGCTCTCTGCCTTCCTTTGTAACTCGAACTATTGAACTCCTTTTCCAACTTAATGATGCGGGAATTGGTTGATTTAGATTTTGAGACTAGAAAATAAAGCCTGAAATACTTTTACTGTAAAAGTTACAAAAAGATTTCTCCTAAAGTAACTAAAGAGAATATTTGACTTCCCTCCCAGTTGTAAATTTATCTCATCTTAATTTATGAAGTTCTGACTGTAATTAACTTCAGTAGAAACTTCGAGTTATATTTTGCTAAAAAACACCCGTATTTCTAGTAATTATCATTTTTGCAAAAATAACTACAGATTTTTAGGGAAGAACCGCTTAGGTAAGCATACTATGCGTGAAAGCGAATTGTCCTCTGTTAAAAGTTAGAGATTCAGTTGTGAATGTTTAGCAACTTTCTGCTGACCAGTGACCAAAAAGAGGGAAAGGAGGAAATAGCAAAGTGAGAAAATTTTCCTCTGTGCCCGTCTGCCCTTTTTCGGCGTTAAGGGTTCCTGCTATAGACCTCTACCTAACTACCCTTGCCCCCGCACCCTCTTAAATAATCATCAATGGCTAATAGTTAATAACTAAAGATAAAATGGTAAAGCCTCAAAGGACAGATTTTGTCCATCGCCTAGAACTTTACTGCCACCATGTCTGTTAATTCCAAATTATACGAAGGCAAAGCCAAAATTCTTTATACAACAGACGATCCGGAAGTCTTGTTGGCCGATTTTAAAGACGATGCCACGGCGTTTAACGCCCAAAAGCGCGGCAGTATCCAAGAAAAGGGAAAGATTAATTGTAGCATTTCCAGCCAGCTTTTTAAACAGTTGGAGGCAAATGGTATAAAGACTCACTTTATTGACAGTCCTACCCCGAATCAGATGCGGGTGAGAGCAGTAAAAATTTTACCCTTAGAAGTGGTTATCAGAAATATTGCTGCTGGCAGTTTGTGTCAGCAAACAGGATTACCAGTGGGTACAATTCTGAAACAGCCTTTGGTTGAATTTTATTACAAAAACGATCAATTAGGAGATCCTTTGTTGACACGCGATCGCTTGTACCTGCTAGAACTAGCTACACCGGAACAAGTGGACGCAATTACACATCTAGCATTGCAAATCAACGAATTTCTCAAGAAATTTTGGCAACAATGTGGCATTACCCTAGTAGACTTCAAACTAGAGTTTGGCTTGGACTCACAACAGCAGTTGCTCTTGGCAGACGAAATTAGCCCCGACACCTGCCGTTTGTGGGATACCGCAGAAGAGGACTCAAACCGCCGGGTAATGGACAAAGACCGTTTTCGCCGAGACTTAGGAAATGTAGAGGATGCCTACCAGGAGGTTTTACAAAGAGTGCTAAAAGCAGTAGAGAGTAATAATTAAGTGGGTAAAAATCTATTAAACTCGTGTGGATTGTCCTTTGTCAGTTGTCCTTTGTTATTCACCAATGACTAATGACCAATGACTAATGACTATTTGTGTGTGTGGTCGTGAAGAGGAATCAAAAGTAAAATGCGTTTATCTCCCTTATTGCTGGCAGCAGTAGCAATTGCAGCCCCTTTGGGCAGTTCATTGAGTGCAAGTGCAGAAACCGCCAACAGTTCAAAACAGACAACAGAAGTTTTGACACTAGAAACAAATCAGCAGCCAGAAAAGGACACAGGTCAGGTTGAATCTAGTAAAAGTCTAGAATCTCGATCTAATCCCACAGAAGTTATGGAGGCGGATAAATCCCGCATTGTTGCAGTTTACCCTGCCAATCCAGCAGCGATGCCTGCGGCGGGCTACGCCTACGTGGCACCAAAGGTAATAGTGCCAACCTCCACAACCCCAAAAACTGCACAAACCCCTCAAATAGATCCTAATTCTAATCAGCAGCCGTCTCCCGCTCCAGACATCCCACCGCCAGAAATTCAACAACCAACGCTTTCCCCAACTCCTGAGGCAACTCCAGTTCCAGAAAATGTCAATCCACCGACAACGGAACCTTTATTACCCACTACTCCAGAACCATCTACCGCTCCTAATGTTCCATTCCCAGATGGTCAACAACGAACACCTGCTCCAAGCCCAGGTGCAACTCCCAGTCCGCAGAATGTTAACCCGCCGACAACTCCGGGAGAGACTCAACCCAACACAGCCCCAGAAGCCAATGACCCACGCGTACTGGTGTCGGAAGTATTAATTAGATCACAAACAGGCCAACTATCACCAGAACTGGAAGAACAAGTTTACAAAGTAATTCGTACCCAACCAGGACGAACAACAACCCGCACCCAACTGCAAGAAGATATTAACGCCGTCTTTGGTACTGGCTTCTTCTCCAACGTGCAAGCAGCGCCAGAAGATACCCCATTAGGAGTGCGGGTGAGCTTTGTTGTACAGCCTAACCCCGTTTTAAGCAAGGTAGAAGTGCAAGCCAATCCTGGCACTGGTGTTGCTTCTGTACTCCCAGCGAATACTGTGGATGAAGTCTTTAAAAATCAGTATGGCAGAATCCTCAACTTGCGTGAGTTGCAAGAAAGCATCAAGCAGTTAAACAAGCGGTATCAAGACCAAGGTTACGTACTAGCTAACGTGATTGGAGCGCCACAAGTCTCTGAAAACGGGGTTGTTACCTTGCAAATAGCAGAAGGTGTAGTAGAAAACATTCGAGTCCGATTCCGCAATAAAGATGGTCAGGAGACAGACGAGAAGGGACAGCCAATTCGGGGACGGACACAGGATTACATCATTACGCGAGAAGTGGAGTTGAAGCCAGGGCAAGTATTCAATCGCAACACAGTGCAAAGAGACTTACAGCGAGTGTATGGACTAGGACTGTTTGAAGATGTAAATGTCTCCCTTGACCCTGGTACTGACCCCAGCAAAGTGGATGTAGTAGTGAATGTAGCTGAACGCAGTAGTGGTTCTATTGCAGCCGGGGCAGGGATTAGTTCTGCTAGCGGACTTTTTGGAACAGTTAGCTATCAACAGCAAAACCTGAACGGTAGGAACCAAAAACTGGGAGCAGAAGTACAGGTGGGAGAACGGGAACTGCTGTTTGACGTGCGGTTTACGGACCCTTGGATTGCAGGAGATCCCTACCGGACTTCCTACACAACCAATCTTTTTCGCCGCAGTTCTATTTCGTTGATTTTTGATGGCACAGATCAAGATATTAGGACATTTCAAGAGGGGCAAACGGATGATGGCGATCGCCCCCGCATTCTCCGTCTAGGTGGCGGTGTCACCTTTACCCGCCCCCTTTCCTCAAATCCTTACAAAAGTTCGGTATGGACAGCCTCAGCCGGTTTCCAGTATCAAAGAGTTTCCGCCCGTGATGCCGATGGCAATCTCAGAAGAACAGGAGCGGTGTTTGACGACGATGGGAACCGCATCAGCGGCGAAATTCCACTTAGCTTCTCTGGTTCAGGTGAAGACGATTTAGTGCTGTTGCAACTAGGGGCACAGCGCGATCTCCGTAATAACCCTCTGCAACCCACTAGTGGTTCTTATCTCCGTTTCGGAATAGACCAGTCAGTACCTGTGGGACAAGGAAATATTTTTCTGACCAGATTGCGGGGTAGTTACAGCAGATATTTACCCGTTCAATTGATTAGCCTCAGCAAAGGGGCACAAACCTTGGCATTTAATGTGCAAGCGGGAACCATCCTTGGTGACTTGCCTCCCTACGAAGCCTTTACCATTGGCGGTAGCAACTCCGTCCGAGGTTATGAAGAAGGAGCATTAGGTAGTGGACGCTCTTATGTGCAAGCATCAGTTGAGTATCGGTTCCCAGTTTTTTCAGTAGTCAGCGGCGCACTATTTTTTGATATAGGCAGTGACCTGGGAACTAGTACCCAGGCAGCTGAAGTGCTTAATAAAAACGGCAGTGGCTACGGCTATGGTCTCGGCGTACGCGTCCAGTCCCCACTGGGACCAATTCGTATTGACTACGGTATCAACGATGACGGTGATAGTCGGATTAATTTCGGTATTGGCGAAAGATTTTAACTTGTCATAGTCAGTTGTCATTGGTCATTAGTGAATCACAAAAGACAAGGGACAACTGACAAAGGACAAATGACAATTATCTTTTTTGGATTAGCTTGCTAATTTTTACATTTACCTCAATACTGTTCCGATAAAGGGATTAATGACATTAATAAGGAAATATCAGGGATTTTACCAAAACAGACGATGAACAATACTAAAAGAAATATACTGACTTTTAGACTATGCAACAGCACACTCTAGCCTCCCAAATCACGCAAACAGGGGTGGGATTGCATAGCGGTGTGAGTACCCAAGTGCGGATACTACCGGCTGAGGCAGGAAGTGGACGCTACTTTGTGAGGGTGGATTTACCAGATTTGCCGATCATTCCAGCCCAAGTTGCGGCAGTTAGTCACACTGTTCTCTCAACTCAGTTGGGTAAGGGTGAGGTATATGTTCGCACGGTAGAACATTTGTTGGCAGCGCTTGCGGGTATGGGTGTGGATAATGCCCGGATTGAAATTGATGGTCCAGAAGTTCCACTTTTAGATGGTTCAGCAAGTGTGTGGACAGCCAACATTGCCCAAGTTGGCTTAGTATCACAACCCGTTAACAACCAAGTTCCCAAGGCTATTACAGAACCAATATGGATCTATCAAGGCGATGCCTTTGTATGTGCCCTCCCAGCACCAGAAACCCGCTTTAGTTACGGTATTGATTTTGACCTGCCCGCTATTGGTAATCAATGGCACAGTTGGTCACTAACGGCTGAACTCGAAAACGCTTCTGCTAGCTTTGCGACAGAAATCGCTCCTGCCCGCACTTTTGGGTTACTACATCAAATTGAACATTTACAACAAACAGGGTTAATTAAAGGTGGCAGTTTGGATAATGCACTCGTTTGTGGACCAGAAGGTTGGCTAAATCCCCCATTAAGATTTGCAAATGAGCCAGTCCGTCATAAAATCTTGGATTTAGTAGGAGATTTAAGTTTACTAGGAACTTTTCCTGTTGCTCATTTCTTAGCATATAAAGCCAGTCACAATTTACACATTCAACTGGCTGAGAAAATTTTAAATTTTGGAGCTGCTTTAAAGGTTAAAATCCAGGATTATTAAGGCTTTCGATATACGCCTGCCTACCCAATCAAATGAAACATTAACCACACGGCCAATGTCAATCCTCACTGAAGTGAATACCATCGATACAACTACATCTACCAAACCACAGGCTATAAATGAGACTACAATCAATTCTGAGATAAAAACAACCTTTACATCTGAAGAAATTCAGAAATTGCTACCCCACCGCTATCCATTTTTACTTGTAGACAAAATAATTGACTACATTCCAGGTAAAAAAGCTGTTGGCGTTAAAAATGTCACTATCAACGAACCCCATTTTCCAGGACATTTCCCTGAACGACCACTGATGCCAGGGGTGCTAATTGTCGAAGCAATGGCACAAGTTGGAGGTATTGTTTTAACTCAAATGTCTTCGGTAGAAGGCGGACTCTTCGTCTTCGCTGGTATCGATAAAGTTCGCTTTCGCCGCCAGGTTGTACCGGGGGATCAACTAGTAATGACAGTGGAACTGTTATGGGTAAAACAACGTCGTTTCGGTAAGATGCAAGGTCGTGCCGAAGTTGACGGTCAACTTGCTTGTGAAGGGGAATTAATGTTTTCTCTAGTTAACTAAAAGTTTGCTTTCGTGGTATTGGCATAGCCGTGAAATGCCCTTGCTGAATCCTGAAAAAGGATGAAAGTAAAAAAATCCACAACAGCATCTGATAATTTCTTGATTTTCGACGCCCTCTTTACGAGACGCACTCACGAACACACTTAACTTGCTTTGCCCGACACTTTCGTTCACTGAAATACTTAACGCTCAACAATGCCAGTCGCCTCAAATGGGATGGCAGTCAGTATAACTCTCTTAACCAGGGTAACGCACTGCTTTAAAAACCCCACCCGGCGCTGGCTTATCAAGACAGTTCTGGAGATTCACCCTTGAAAACGCTAATTCATCCAACTGCTGTAATTCATCCGAAATCGGAACTCCACCATACAGTGCAAGTCGGTGCCTATGCTGTGATTGGAGCGCATGTCAAAGTGGGCCCTGAAACAATAATCGGCGCTCATGCTGTGTTAGAGGGTCCTTGTGAAATTGGGGCGCAAAATCAGATTTTTACAGGTGCAGCCATCGGCATGGAACCCCAGGATCTCAAATTTGTGGGAGAACCAACCTGGGTCAAAATTGGTGATAACAACTTAATTCGTGAGTACGTTACTATTAACCGCGCCACTGGTGCTGGTGAAGCAACAGTGATTGGTGATGGTAACTTACTGATGGCTTATGCCCATGTAGCTCATAATTGCGTGATTGAAGACCAGGTAGTGATTGCTAACTCTGTGGCGTTGGCAGGTCATGTCCATATAGAGTCACGCGCTAGACTGAGTGGGGTTTTAGGTGTCCATCAATTTGTGCATATTGGTAGACAGGCAATGGTGGGAGGCATGGCACGTATTGACCGGGATGTGGCCCCATATATGCTAGTGGAGGGAAATCCAGCGCGGGTGCGAACCCTCAACCTTGTGGGACTCAAACGCTCTGGTATGGAATCAGCAGATTTGCAAATGCTGAAAAAAGCTTTCCGCATCCTCTACCGTTCAGATTTGTCCTTTAAGGATGCCTTGGAACAACTAGAACTGTTAGGGAATAGCGAAGAATTGCAACATCTGCGTCGCTTTCTGCTACTTTCTCAGATGCCAGGAAGGCGTGGTTTAATTCCCGGTAAGGGGAAAAAAGGCGTGAGTGATGAATCGTGAGATGTGAAATATATCATGTCCGCCGAATTACCCACAATCAAAGCACCCCACCCCTAACCCCTCCCCGCAAGCGAGGAGGGGGCAAGAGTGCAGGTGGCAAAGATGCCTAGACATGATAATTATGAGTTATGAGTTGATGAATTAAATTTTTCACTCATAACTTAATAACTCTTGATTTTTACTAATTACCATTATCAAATGCGGATATTTATCAGCACTGGCGAAGTATCTGGCGATTTACAAGGGTCGCTGCTAATTACAGCGCTGAAGCGTCAAGCTGTGGCGGTTGGGCTGGAATTAGAGATTGTGGCGCTGGGTGGTGAAAAAATGGTGGAGGCTGGGGCAATTCTGCTGGGTAATACCAGTAGTATTGGCTCAATGGGTATTTTAGAAGGGCTGCCTTATATTTTACCGACTCTCCAGGTGCAACGTCAGGCGATCGCTTTTTTAAAAGAAAATCCACCTGACTTAGTGGTGCTGATCGATTATATGACTCCCAATCTGGAAATTGGGACTTATATGAAACGGCAGTTACCAGATGTGCCTGTGGTGTATTACATCGCTCCCCAAGAGTGGGCTTGGTCAATCAGTTTGCGTAGAACTACCCGGATTGTTGGCTTTACAGATAAGCTGTTGGCAATCTTCCCACAAGAAGCCCGTTACTTTCGCCAGCAAGGGGCAGAAGTTAGTTGGGTAGGGCATCCTCTGGTTGACCGAATGCAAGACGCTCCCAGTCGCCAAGCAGCCCGTGCAAAATTGGGGATTGCGCCAGAACAAATTGCGATCGCACTTCTCCCTGCTTCTCGTCGCCAAGAACTAAAATATCTTTTACCAATTATTTTTCAAGCTGCCCAAACTATTCAAGCTAAATTACCTGAAGTTCATTTCTGGATTCCTCTATCTTTGGAAGTCTATAGAAAGCCAATTGAGGAGGCTATTAAGCGTTACGGTTTGCAGGCTACAGTTCTATTAGGGCAACAAAAGGAAGTTTTTGCTGCGGCTGATTTAGCCATCAGCAAATCTGGTACTGTCAACCTAGAACTTGCTCTGTTAAATGTGCCGCAAGTTGTAGTTTACCGCTTAAGTCCCCTAACTGCTTGGATAGCTCGTAAAATCCTCAAAGGTTCTGTAAGGTTTGCATCGCCGCCTAACTTAGTAGTGATGAAGCCGATTGTGCCAGAATTTTTACAAGAGGAAGCCACAGCAGAAAATATTATCCAAGCAGCGATGGAACTGCTACTCAATCCCAGTCGCAGAAAGCAAACTTTGGCAGATTATGAAGAAATGCGGCGGAGTTTAGGAGAAGTTGGCGTGTGCGATCGGGCTGCTCAAGAAATTTTAAAAATGGTGGCGGTGGGTGGCGATTAGGGATTGGCGACTAGGGACTGGGAAAATTTTGTATATTTAATACTCAATACCCAATACTCAATACCCAATACCCAACCCCCAATCCCTTTAGAGGTGTCATGGCTCATGAGATGAGAAAACAACGAGCGATCGCAGTTGACTTATTCGCTGGTGCGGGCGGTATGACTCTTGGCTTTGAGCAAGCTGGTTTTGATGTGCTAGCGGCTGTAGAAATTGACCCCATCCACTGTGCAACACATGAGTTTAACTTCCCTTATTGCTCAGTGTTATGTAAAAGTGTTGTGGATACAACCGGGGAAGAAATTAGGAGTCGTTCTAAAATTGGCGATCGCGAAATTGATGTGGTAATTTGTGGCTCACCATGTCAAGGTTTTTCTCTAATTGGTAAACGGGTTGTTGATGATCCACGGAACTCTTTGGTCTTTCACTTTCATCGGCTGGTTTTTGAACTAAAACCAAAATTTTTTGTGATGGAAAATGTTCGGGGGATCACAGTTGGTAAACATAAACAAATCCTCGAATCTTTAATTAGCGAGTTTAAAATTCACGGCTATAAAGTGGAAGAAAATTACCAAGTTCTCAACGCTGCAAATTACGGAGTGCCACAGTCCCGTGAGAGATTATTTCTCATAGGTGCAAGAGAGGATGTAGAGTTAGTAAAATATCCCCAGCCGATTACTAAACAAGCATTATCAAATAATTTAACTTTAAAAAAAATATCTGATATCCCATTAGGCCCTACAGTATGGGATGCAATTGAAGATTTACCTGAAATACAAAAATATCCTGAGTTAATAATAAGAGATTGGGTTATAGCAGAATACGAAAAGCCTAGTAACTACGCTCGTGTACTTCGCGGATTAAAATTCCTAGACGATGATTATTCTTACAAACGTGAATATGATTTGCGAATACTTTCTTCAAGTTTAAGAACAAAACATTCTGTAGAAACTATTCAACGTTTTCAGGAAACTCAACAAGGCGAGAGAGAAAAAATTAGTCGTTTTTATAAGCTGCATCCTGCTGGTGTTTGCAATACTTTAAGAGCCGGAACAGATAAGTACAGGGGTTCTTTCACATCTCCTAGACCAATTCATCCATTTACACCGCGCTGTATCACTGTCAGAGAAGCAGCGAGATTACATTCTTACCCCGATTGGTTTAGATTTCATGTAACCAAATGGCACGGATTTAGACAAGTAGGTAACTCTGTGCCACCGCTACTAGCAAAGGCTGTGGCGGCAGAAATTATTCGTAGTTTGAATATTTCGCCTTTGAAGCCCAGTTTTCAATACAAGTTGGGAGAGGAGAAGCTACTACAATTTAATATGTCGCAAGCGGCACAATATTACCAGCGTGACTGATAAAAATACGCTTTGTAATACGTACAAGGTTGAGCTAAGTCCAGCTACGGAAAAATGTACTATCTTCCCAGATATTAGCAGTCCGCTGTGCGATCGCTGTTAATTCTTCCTTTTTAAGAGGCACAAAAGCCCGCGCTATCTTGACATTATTCTCTAATTGTGAAATAGTCTCTGCTGCAATTACACAACAATGAACTCCAGGTTGAGACATTGTGTAACCTAAAGCTTGCTCCATACCTGTCAACCCACCTGGTTTAAACAGCCGACCATAAGCAGGGACTTTCATCGCAATCACACCGACATTTTTTTCTTGAGCAACTGGTAAAACCACCGGGATAAATGGCTGTGGGTGGTGTTCATCGGCGGCATTCACAGGAATCAGTGTAGTGTGGAAAGGATAGCGACGTAACCCTTCGGCAATCACTTGAGGATCGTGATGTCCGGTAATACCTGCAAAGCGCACTAATTTTTGTTGTATGGCTTCTTCTAAAGCTTTGATTGCACCAGATGGACTAAAAATGGTGTCGAGTTCTTCAGGAAAAGAGACGCGATGCAACTGCCACAAATCGAGATAATCTGTATTGAGACGTTTAAGCGATCGCTCCAATTCTCGCCATGCACCATCCCGATCTCTTTGATCAGTCTTGCTTGCTAGAAACACCTTTGAGCGATGGGGTGGTAGCACTTTACCTAAATAATCTTCACTTGGCCCATAACTAGCCGCAGTATCAAAGTAACGAATACCAAGTTCCAGCGCCCTTCGAATAATTGCCGCAGCATCATCCTCTTTTCCTTCCCAGGATAGAGGCGTTTGTCCTGCTCCTCCTAACCCAAAGATAGGGAGTTTTACTTCCGTGCGTCCCAGCACTCGTTCTGGCATACTTGCTGGCGGTGTTGCGGTGTTGGTAGGATTTTGCCCAAAAGCATTAGTTGCCACAATACCTCCAGTTACAGCAATGCTGGTTATTAGGAAATTACGCCGCGTTTTTCCTTCTGTCATGATTGGCTTCGGGAGCGAAATTACTTTTATTATAAATTTTAGCTAGGGAGAATTAATCTCATAAAGCAAAATTACTGATAGTTCAGGAACACTCCTAAAGCGCTGATCATTGGTTAAAAAAGTAGAGCATTGAGTCAATAGTGCTGTTGCTGCATGGATAGCATCTGGTAATTTGATGTTAATACTGGCACGGAGTTGAGCAGCTTCAATTAAAACCTGACGGTTGACAGGAATCACTGTTAAATTTTGTGAATTTATAATCAGTTGTTTGTAAGTTGTCTGTTGAGTTAAGTCCTGATTTTGGAAAGGTTTTACCAATACTTCAGCAAGTGATAATTCACTAGTTACTACACTCAAGTTACCTTGATCAATACTTTGGAATAACTGAGTTAAATCTTGGACAAATTCTGGATGTCCTTCTAAAGCATAGATCCAGATATTGGTATCGAGGTATACCTTTGTGCCCTGAATAGCATCTAGAATTCCCATGCATCTCGTTCTTGGCGAATAAACTTATCCACTTCTTCTGGTGTGGCAAAACTGCCTTTAGCAGAGCCGATAAAGTTAATTAGAGGCTTTTCAGAATGCTTTGGGGGTGACTCTAGAAGTACTATCACCTCGACAGTTGCACCTGGTGGAAGTTCTGGAGAACAGATTTCTATTACACCACCAGGTTTGACAATCGCCTTTTGCCTGAGTCCATTAAGCATGATAATTTATTCTCATTAGTATTGGAATATGGCATTTCATTAAGATAGATGAAAACAAGAGCGATGCCTACGGCGGCAAGCTACGCATTCCTTTTTCTAGTTTAGCTTTGAAGTGCGATCGCTAGACTTATTACCAATGTAATTTTTCCCAGCATATTTAAAATTTATGTGATGTTCTTTGATTTGTTGAGATACTACATAATTTAGGCTAGAAGATGACACGGTTTTCATAAGTGCGATCGCAGCTTATTATAATTGACTCACAACTGTTTTCCACTCATCTGGAGATTTTGCTGATTGAGTAAGGCTAGCTTCACGCCTAATCAGATAACAGCGACAATGCTTAAAATATTACGAGTCTTAACGTTTAGAAATCGACATCCTTTCTTGCTAGAAAGTAACCAAATGGGTAGACGAAAAGAAAATAATTATACCTTTGGTTGTTGATAGAGGGCTATAAATTGCTTTAGCTTATTATCGGATACAACTATTAAATTTGTCTTTGCCAATAGTAATTGATTTAACTCAATTAAGTAGCTTCCATAGCTACTCGTTTGAGCGGCTGATTGTTGCTACAGCCAGATTTCATGATTTTCCTTTGTTAACTGCGAATGGAAAAATCTTAACTATACTGATGTGGAAACTTTTAAGTAGTGCTAGCACTTGAGTATTAATTCACTCCAAATTATCTCGTCTGCTTTGCGCTAATTCCGCTTTATTTGCTCCGTAATTCTGTTATGACCTCGAAAGATCCTGTTGCCTCACCCGTGAATGGATTGGTTTTATCCGAAGAAGCCTTTTTCTTTGAGCGATCACTCGATCTGCTGTCGGTCATTGGTATGGATGGCTACTTTAAGCGGATCAACCCTGCATTTACCCAAACCCTCGGCCACTCAGAAGCAGAATTATTAGCTAGTCCTTTTTTAGACTTCGTGCATCCAGACGACCACTTCGCCACGTTAGCAGAAATGGAGAAGGTGAAAACCGGGATACCAACGCTCAATTTCGAAAATCGTTACCGGACGAAAGATGGCTGCTACCGATGGCTGGGATGGACAGCATCACCGCAGATTGTCCGGGGATTGATGTACTGCGTTGCCCGTGACATGACCCAGCAGAAAGAGGCCGAAACCGCCCTACAAAGCGCCAACCAGGAACTAGAACAACGCGTTGCCGAACGGACTGCCCAGTTAGAACAGGCAAATGCAGTCCTGGCAGAACGAGAAGCCTTGTATCGAACGCTGACACAACACATCCCTAATGGCGCAGTTCACCTGTTTGACCATGACCTGCGCTTTTTGCTCATTGAAGGTAGCGAAATCAAACAATTGGGATTAGATGGAGCGGCACTGGTGGGGCAAACCATTTGGGAAGTCCTGCCTCCAGAAACCTGTGAGCAAATTGAGCCGATGTATCGTGCGGCACTAATGGGTCAAATTGCAGTCCAGGAAGTGCTTTACTCCAATCAGATTTATGAAGTACATACTTTACCTGTACGCAATGAGCAGGGTGAGATTTTTGCAGGCATGGTACTCACCCAAAACATGACGCGTCACAAGCAGGTAGAAGCAGAGTTACAAGAAAGCAAAGCACTACTGCAACGGCAACTAGCTGAGATTGAAAGCATCTACCAGTCCGCCCCAATCGGGTTGAACGTTCTCGATACCAACCTGCGCTTTGTGCGGATTAACCAGCGATTGGCAGAGATCAATGGATTTTCCGTAGAGGAACACATTGGGCGAACAATTCGAGAGTTATTGCCTAACATCGCTGATACTGCCGAAGAGTTGCTGCGCCCTGTCTTAGAAACGGGAGAACCGCTACTAAACGTCGAAATTCGGGGGGAAACTCCGGCACAACCGGGAGTAGAACGTGTGTGGTTGGAGAGCTTTTTGCCGTTAAAGGATGGCGAGCAGATAATTGGCATCAATACCGTTTGTCAAGAGATCACCGAGCAGATTCAGATCGATGAAGCCCTGCGCCAGAGTGAAGAACGATTCCGCACAATGGCAGACAATGCACCTGTAATGGTTTGGGTGACGGATGCCACCGGATATTGCACCTATCTCAGCCAAAGTTGGTATGAATTCACAGGTCAAACTGAAGCAACAGGGCTGGGGTTTGGTTGGCTGAATGCAGTGCATCCAGAGGATTTTGCATTTGCTCGAGAAACATTCATAAGCGCTCATACGCATCAAAAAGGCTTTCGAGCAGAATACCGTTTACGCCGTCAGGACGGTGAATATCGTTGGGCAATTGATGCAGCAAGTCCCTGGTTTGAGGCAGATGGGCAGTATAAGGGCTACATCGGCTCAGTTATTGATATCACAGATCGCAAACAAGCAGAGGAAGCCCTACGGCGATCTGAGGAACGCTATCGCACGCTGTTTGAAATGATGGAAGACGGCTTTTGCGTTATTGAAATGTTGTTTGATGCAAACAATACGCCGATTGATTATCGCTTCCTAGAAATTAACCCTGCATTTGAGCAACAAACCGGACTCCAACAGGCAGAGGGTAAAACGTTACGCCAACTCGTTCCCAATATGGAAGAATTTTGGTTTCAGACTTATGGCAGAGTGGCTCTAACGGGTGAACCCGTTCGTTTTGAAAATGGCTCTGAGGCGATGAATCGCTGGTTTGAAGTTTATGCGTTTCGCATTGAGGAGCCAGAGAGGCGCAAAGTGGCCGTCCTGTTCAAGGATATTAGCGATCGCAAACAGTCTGAGATAGCGCTGCGGGAGAATGAAGACCGTTTGCGGATGGCGATCGCCTCTGCTCAATTGGGAACCTGGGATTGGAATCTAGTTACAGGAGAATTGAAATGGGATACTGGCTGCAAAGCCATGTTTGGGCTACCACCCGATGCCGAGAGTAGTGTAGAAACGTTTTTTGAGGGCTTACATCCCGATGATCGCGATCGTCTTCAGGAAATTATTCAAGAGGCGTTTAACCCAGCATCAGGTGGCTCTTATGACACTGAGTATCGAACGATCGGCATTCAGGATAAAGTTGAACGCTGGTTGAGGGCGAAAGGGCAAGCCTACTTTGATGCAAACGGAAAACCGCTCCGCTTCATTGGTACGGTGTTGAATATTACGGAGCAAAAACAAACCGAAGCACAATTAATTCATGATGTTTTTCACGATTCACTAACTGGATTGCCAAACCGTGCTTTATTTGTCGAAAGATTGGAGCAGGCGCTGGCGCTAACAAAACGTCATTCAGACTACAGATTCGCTGTCCTGTTTTTAGATGTGGATCGCTTTAAAGTTATCAACGATAGCCTTGGTCATATAATTGGGGATCAATTGCTAAAGGCACTGGCACGCAGATTAGAAAGGTGCCTCCGTGCAGGAGATACAGTTGCCCGTTTAGGTGGAGATGAGTTCACAATCCTATTAGATGATATCAAAGATTTAAATGATGTAAAAAATGTAGCGAACAGAATAAATGTAGCTTTGACAGGAGCTTTTAATCTTGGTGGAAATGAAGTAATTACTACTGTAAGTATTGGTATCGCTTTAGGCACAAGCACTTATAATCTGTCAGAAGAACTCATCCGTGACGCTGACATTGCAATGTACCGTGCGAAAGCATTAGGAAAAGCACGCTATGAAATATTTGATTTTAGTATGTACACTCAAGCTGCCCAGTTATTACAGTTAGAAATGGATTTACGACGGGCAATTGAACGCCAAGAATTTCAGGTTTACTATCAGCCAATTGTCTCGTTAGAAACTTATCAAATTATTGGCTTTGAGGCTCTTGTGCGCTGGCAACATCCTGAACACGGAATTATCTCTCCAGAAAAATTTATTCCCTTAGCAGAAGAAACTGGGCTGATTGTGCCGATTGGTTATTGGGTGTTATGCGAAGCTTGTCGTCAGATGCGGGCTTGGCAATTGAAATTTCCTACTAACCCACCCTTAAGCATCAGTGTCAATATTTCTAGTAAACAGTTTTTCCATCCCAATTTGATTGAGGAAATTCGCCAAATTCTGCTCGATTCTGGTCTAGAAGGCAGCAGTTTAAAGTTGGAGATTACTGAAACCGTACTGATGAAAAATTCTGACTCAGCTACTGCTATGCTTTTGGAATTACAACAGATGAATATTCAGTTACATCTAGATGATTTTGGTACAGGTTATTCATCCTTGAGTTACTTGCACCACTTTCCCTTTAGTGCATTGAAGATTGATCGTTCATTTGTTCTCAACATTGGTGCTAATGGAGAAAACTTGGAAATTGTTCAGGCGATAATTTCCTTAGCACAAAGTCTTAACATAGATGTAATAGCCGAGGGTATAGAAACAATAGAGCAATTAACACAGCTTCAAATTAAAAAATGCAAGCACGCACAAGGATATATTTTCTCTCGGCCACTTGATAGCAACTCGGTAGATGCATTAATCGGCTCTAGCTTGTACTTTAAGCTAAATTAAGACCTGTTATATTTAACGCCTATGTCCAGCTTTGATTCCGTGATACTACCAATCCTAAGTCTCGGAATATTGTATTTCATCAGGATATGTGAAAGTAAGAGCGATGCTTACGGCAGCAAGCTACGCAGTGATTTTTATAGTTTAAATTTGAGGTAAGATCTTGTCTTTGCAAACAATATATAGTTTTTTCCTACTGACTTCAAGTCATACAGAGAAAAACTCCACTTGTTATTAATGAAATTTCAGCAAAGGCGTATAAAATATAACTACTTGGTGCAAATGTAACGAAAACAAAAGATACAATTACAGCTATAAATAATAGTTTTATTTTCTTCAAGAAAACTTTTTCTGACGTTATTAGCCTCTCTGCCGCTTCCTTCTTAGGGTTTCCTATTTACAGATAAAAAGAACCAACATTTTTAGAATTTTTTAAGCCCTATTTTAAAATTTTCTTAAACCTATTAATATTTTTTGCAAAAATCTTTAGAGTGTTTTTTTGCGCTTCTGCGTGAGTAAAATTAAATATTAGCGTTCCTTTGTAATCATAGAACTACCATTACTAATACTTACTTTTTGAATAAAAACCTCAGAGCAAGATGATAAAATATCAGTGCTGATTTGATTAGCAATAAATTCAAAATCTTGGTTTGTTAATCCTTGTGCAGTATCGCCGCTTAAGTTAATACAAATAGTTAGGGGTTGAGGATTACTAGAAGAGTGTTCATTATCTACTGCTTCTAGTTCAGCTTCTGCTATGCCTAAATTAAACTCTTTACTCCAAGCTGGAAACTCCTTTCCAGTTTGTTGCCCGTAAACTTTCACTATTTCAATAGATGCAGCCCCTAAAGCGGTTAACCCTTTGCGAATAAATGGAACTAAAACTTGCTGATTTAGTACTTGGGGAGATTCTAGTATTACCTCCAAGCAATTGTCTTGGAAGGCAACCTGTGCAGTGATCCCTTTGGGGTGTAAGTGGCGGTTCATCAGAGATGCGATCGCCTCTACATCTCCCTGTTTTGCAAGTTCCAGAATATTTGGCTGTGTCATAACCAGTAAAAGAGAAAATCTAAAAAAATAAACTTATATTCTCAGGATTCCCTCTTGACAGCCTTAAGTAACATTATGATGCAAAATATCAGCTAACCTGGGCTAAAATGTCTAGGATAAAGATAGTCATTCACAGACTTTTGCAAAGAATAGATTTTCCCTGTATCAACATCAAAAACTATTGTTTTTGTGCTTGGTATAACACGATTAATATTAATCAGTTTAATTCCAATTTTCAATATGAAGTTTTATCGAGATTATGCTTGGCCCTCGACGCTGGAAGAAGCCATCGTTATCCAAGAAAAGCTGCGCGATCAAGTAATTACTGAGGATCAATTCCAAGAACCTATCCAGTACGTTGCTGGAGTGGATATGGGTTTTGAAGCTGATGGAACCATTAGCCGTGCAGCTGTAGCAGTACTGAGTTTTCCTGATTTACAAGTAATCGAGACAAGCCTAGCACACCGTCCTACAACCTTTCCTTATGTTCCTGGGTTCCTCTCATTTCGGGAAATTCCAGCTGTTCTCGATGCCCTAGAGAAAATTAAAACAACACCAGATATTATCTTGTGTGATGGTCAAGGAATTGCCCATCCTCGCGGATTGGGTATAGCTAGCCATTTAGGATTACTCATAGATATGCCAACAATTGGTGTAGCCAAGTCCAGGTTGGTAGGTAAGTATGAGGAATTGCCAGAAACAAAAGGCAGCAGACAACCACTTATATATAAAGGTGAAACGGTTGGAGCAGTTCTACGCACACGCGTGGGAGTAAAACCTCTCTACATCTCAAGTGGCCATAGAGTTAGTTTACCGACAGCGATCGACTATGTATTACGTTGCACGCCCAAATATCGGCTGCCAGAAACTACGCGCATCGCTGACAAATTAGCGTCGGCTAAATAAAGCTTGTTGAAATTTTTTTAAAATACTTGCTTGCACCGACTCAAGCGTGTTAGGAATCGCACAGAAAGAAGTTGAAGTAGCTAAATACGATTTACGAAGTTAGAACAATGAACGCACTAACTTTACAGTGGCACGATGCAGGCCAAGATAAAACTCAGAACATTTACGAACAACAGCCAAGCCAAAATCATGGTACTGTCCGCATTGGTCGCGATCCACTGCGGTGCGATATTGTTTTGAGTCATCCTACCGTCTCTGGTCTGCACGTTGAAATATTTTTTCATCACCAGCAACAGTGCTTTTATATCAGGAATTTGCGATCGCAAAATCCCCCCTTGATTAATGGACGGCAATTAGTCCAAGGTGAAGTGCCTTTAACTGAAGGCAGTAATATCTCTTTGGGACAAATACAACTCAAAGTTACTAAAATTTCCACAGGCAGTATTCCAGTAACAATTTTGCTGCCACCGCATCCATCAGTCCATATCGGACATCACCATCATTCACTAACACCCCCCGCACCACCGCTAGGAGTTTATGGTTTAGAATGCCCCAAATGTCATAAAGTTTCCCCAGGAGAAAATCTACAAATTGGCTGTCGTTGGTGTGGGACATCTTTGGCTGCGGCGGTGAGTGTGTTGGTAGGAGGGAGTTAGGAGTTAGGAGTTATTATTTTCCTTCTGCCCAATGCTCAATTACAAATGACAAATGACCAATGACAAATGACTAATGAACAAATCCAATTGAGTTGGGAAGAACCAGCGACGGGTGAACGGCGAGAACCAAGGTTGAATATGCCGATCGCTTTTGGTCGAGAATTCGCTCGCTTACCTGCTGAACTCCGAGGAGTGCGCGTTTCTCGGATGCTGCTTAACAGTAACGAAGTTTCTCGTTACCATGCTCTAATTGACTGGGAACAAGATCATCTGGTAGTTATTGACCAAGGCAGCGTTAACGGTGTGTATGTCAATGGCCAACCACAAACGCGCAGTGTTTTGGTTAATGGCGATACGTTGCAAATTGGCCCATATCTAATCACAGTGACCCTTGCTGCTAACGTACCCGTACCAGATACCACCCCTCCTTCAACGATTCACTTCAACGCAAATACCAATCTTCCAGACCCTAGTTTGCCTGTAGCCCAGCCGTTAACGCCCTTGGCAAATAATTTCCCGCCACTAGCGTTTCAGGCGGAAAATGTTGCTGTGCAAGCACTCCATGCTACAGGTCTACCAGTAGATGAATCTGATTATCTAGCGATCGGGGCGGGACTGGGTAGCTTTGTTTGGGCTGATTTGCTACGAATTAGTGGTGTACGTGCTGACAAAATTGTGGCTTTGGGATTAGAAGGAGAACCTTATGCTCGTTACAAGCGCCTTTGTTTGAATTCGCAAATTCCCTTATATGAAAGACTGCGATCAAATTCTGACTCTTGTCCTGATAATATTTGGGGCTGGCCTAGTTATGCCTTGCGTGAGGCTTGGCACGATTGCACTAAGGGGGAGATGAAGTCAGCATTCAAATATTTATGGCAAGTGTTTGCTGAACCAATATTTGCCGAAACTTATACACCCCGTGCAGGTAACGTTTTTGATTCCATAGACCGGGAGGCGAAGCGCATTGGCTGGAATCAAATTTATCGTTATGGGCGAGTTAGGGTAATTCGCAAAACTGATGATGGCAGATATTGCGTGGCCTATTCTCGCGCCCCAGGAAATTATGCTTTTTTAGTTACTCGTTATTTACATTTAGCTACTGGGTATCCAGCAATTCAGTTTCTTCCAGATTTGCAAGCTTATAGAGAAAAATATCAAGATTTTAAATCTGTCGTGAATGCTTATGAAGCACACGATCATGTCTATGAGCAACTAGAGCGACATGGTGGTACGGTATTGATTCGTGGCCGAGGAATCGTGGCTTCGCGGATTGTGCAGCGCATTTATGAAGCAAGAAAACGGAATCAAAATATTGCAGTTTTGCATTTAATGCGATCGCCTAAACCTCAAGGCAACAAATTTCAAAATACCCAGCGCCTAGTCAAAAATCATTACGAATTTCAACCCTTTAACTGGCCTAAAGCCTGTTGGGGCGGTGAACTCCGGGCAATGTTAGAAAAAGCCACCCCCGATGAACGCAAACGCTTACTAGCAGACTGGGGTGGAACTACCACTGCCGACCGCCACGACTGGCAACAAATTACTGCCCAAGGAATCAGCGAAGGCTGGTATCAAATTACCTTTGGAGAGGTTTTGGATGTAGAACGAGATGCCCAAAACCGGACTATTACCCGTATCCGAGAGCAAAGCTTTGGGGAAATGAAATTGCTAGCTGATTTTATTGTTGATGCTACTGGGCTGGATGCCAAGGTAGATGCTAATCCCGTGATATCAGATTTGGTGAAACATTACAACCTTCCACTGAACCATCTAGGGAGATTGACTGTAGCAAACAATTTTGAGCTAGTAGAGATGCGTAGTGGCAAAGGTCAAATGTATGCTGCTGGGGCTATTACTTTAGGTGGCCCTTATGCCGCAGTTGATAGTTTCTTGGGCTTGCAATATGCTGCATTAGTAGCCGTTGATGGACTCGCCGCTACCCATGCGCCTAGAGTCCATCGTTTGAATAGTGTAAGTTCCTTTAGGCAGTGGTTGAAGTGGGTGTTAAATCAGTCACCTTAGTCTCAGAAGGAAGAAGGCAGGATAAATACAGTATTTATTTTTTCATCTCGCTTATTTTTGCTCAACACCGATCAAGGTTCTACTAACACTGATGTACCAAGTTTGACCATTTCATACAGTTCACGGACATGCTCGTTATACATCCGAACACAACCGGCAGAAGCTGCTTTTCCGACGGATGATCTATCAGGAGTACCATGAAATCCAATGTATTCTCTGCCAACATTCCAAAACGCAATCCAGCGTTCTCCCAAAGGATTATTTTCACCCGGAGGAACTAAATTTCCAGTTTTAGGATTTGTCCAATCGGGGTTTTTCAGCATTTCAATAACTTTGAACTTCCCTATTGGCGTTTCTAACCCAGCTTTACCAACAGCTACTGGGTAACTAGCTTGTAAATTTTCTCCTTTATATACATACAGCTGCCGTGTACTTCTTTTAAGCACTAGACGGATGGGTTGTTTAGAAGCTATTGGAGTAGTTAATTTTCCTATAGGAGGTGCTGGCTTCTCAATTGTCTTGTGGGAATCTACACTTTTGCCAACAGTGACGTTAGCGTTATGTTGTGATTGCATCCAGAAATATAATCCAGTTGCACCAAAAACAATACCTAAACCAGTAGAGAGATACAGGCTATTCTTTATTATCTTAATCTGCATAAACTATCTGTCTTGATAATAGGCTTAAGAATAAGGATAGTCTAAATAAATCACGGCTATCAGGTTTACTTAGAACCTAATAGCCAAGTTTTGGTTTCTCGTTGCGCCCTCTTCTCGACTCTACCTCGCAGTTAAACCACTATTTGGATAAATAAAAATATTCAGAATTAAAGAATTAACCAAATGATTTCTGAACTTTCGATTTTTGCTTTTCCAGTTTGCTTCTTGTTCTCAATCTTTTCAGAAATCTATCTATTTTTATCCTCGTCTGATTGGGAAGTTTTGAGGTATTACAGGTACTTTTAGAGATGGTCTGGTAGGTCTTATTATCGTTCTTTTTTGAACCCTTTCTCTCTGTGGTGTGTATGTTACTGGCCGAACCCGTGGTGTAGATTTTCGTCTAACACTCACTCTTCCACCTCGTACAGCACGTGTTGTAGATTGTCTTCTACGAAGCGATTGATCTGGTTTGAAAGCTAATTGGTTACTTTTTGATTCTTCTATTGCCCGTCCTGCAACAGGCGGTTCACTAAATGTATTTTTATTTGGTTCTATTGCCCGACCTGCGACAGGAATCTCTTGCGCCAGTAACCGTTGTGCTGGAAGACAACTTAAACTCACGAAAACAAATACAGCAGTGGTAGAAAGTATAAATTTCATTTTTTTTAATAAATCTTGGTTGTTAGCTTACTTCACTTCAATACTATTCAGAATGCCAAACTAAATCAATTAAAACTAAATCAATTAAATTTATGTCCGGACTATCGATAGTTACTGTTGAATTCCTTGCATGACAAATTATTACTTCCTTCTAACTTATCTTCACGCCATGTTCCATCTTGCTCAGTCTTATCTTTAAAAACATATACTCCTTTTCCTTGACATCTATTGTTAACAAACTCTCCTATATATTCATTTTGATTTCTCAGTTTCAAACGTCCCATCCCTTGGAACTTATCACCTTGAAACTGACCTAAATAATAGTGAATATTACTTTCTACCGGATATGATAATCTTCCACATCCATTACGCTTATTGTTCTTAAAAGTTCCATAGTATTGAAAATCATTATTTTTAAAAATCATCAATCCTCTACCATTAGCTTCTTTCGTTTTTGGATTTATCTCTCCGTAGTATTTATAAATGCTAGTTTCCCACGTTGGTTTTCCTGTAGCTGGAGGAGGTGAAGATAGTTGTTGATCTTTATCACAGGGTAATGGTGTTGTTGCGGAATCCGGTACAGTGTTTAATTCAGGAGTTGTGGTTGGTGTTATATCTGGTGTTGTTGTGGAATCTGGTACAGTGTTTGATTCAGGAATTGTTGGAGATGTTTGTTGCGCTAGTATTTTTTGTATTGGAATAAAAGTTAAACTCGTGGAAATAAATAGACAAGAAAAAGAAAGTACGAATTTTATTTTCATAAATAAAATAACCTTTGTTTTTAACTGTATGTACAATACCATTTTTAATGGTATCAAACTAGTATTTAAAAAAATATATTACATAACTTAGCGCAACTTCATTAAAATTCGGTATATGTTTTTAACGTATCAAAGTAATTAATTATCAATTCATAAAAGTCCAATATATAGGGGTAAAGTTATTTGAAACGAATTGACAAAATCTACATTTAATGTATTAACAATAAAATAGGATTTATGGTTCTATTGATTTCTATAAGCTGATAGCGATGTTTACGACGGGCTACGCTTACATCTAACTTATTCTCAATGAATAGGGCTTAATGCGATTACTTGTGTTTTTATTGAGATTAGGGCTTCCTTAATGAACAAGTACGCTTGCACTAGCATAGAAGGTATCATCACTTAAGCCAATAAATTGAAATAATTAAAAATATTTTGGGCTAAAAAGCTGATATTGAAATAATAGGTGCTGAAGGCTCCTTACATAACAAATTATCATTTTCTTTTAACTTATCTTCATGCCACAATCCATATTTCTCAGTCTTATCTTTAAAAACATATACTCCTTTTCCTTGGCATTTATTGTTAACAAACGCTCCTATATATTCATTTTGATTTCTCAGCTTCAAACGTCCCATCCCTTGGAATTTATCATCTTCAAACTGACCTAAATAATAGTGAATATTATTTTCTACCGGATATGATAATCTTCCACATCCATTACGTTGATTATTCTTAAAGTCTCCATAGTATTGAAAACCACTATTTTTAAAGACCATCAACCCTCTACCATTAGCTTCTTTGGTTTTTGGATTTATCTTTCCATAGTATTTATAAATGCTAGTTTCCCACATTGGCTTTCCTGTAGCTGGAGGGGGTGAAGATAATTGTTTGTCATTATCACAAGGTAATTGAGAGAATTCTAAAGAAGTTGATATTGTGGGTATTGGTGCTGTAGTTGGTATTTTTGTAGGTACTGGTACAGGGTTTGATTCAGAAGTTGTTGGAGATGTTTGAGGCTGTTTTGTAATTACTGGTTGGGGATTTGGAGGGTTTTGTTTTTGAGAATTTTCAGTAGAATTAGGTACTGCATACTTGAATGCGAGAAACACAAGTAAAACTGCTCCACTTATTACCATCGCTTTTCGATGAGAGGGAAATCTCCAGCTTGCTGGCTTTAGTTTTGGTAATTGTCGAGGATGTGGCAATGAAGTAAGTGCTTGCAACGCTTCTGCTGCTGTTTGATATCGCTGACTAAAGTTGTAACGTACCATTTTGGTTAAAACATTAGCTAGTTTATTGCTAATATTTGCCTCATGTTGCCAAATTAGTTCTCCAGTTGTAGGGTCATCTTGGAAGTCTTGAGGTGATTTTCCTGTCAAAGCTTGGATACCAATCACTCCCACTGCATAGATATCGCTAGATAGTCTTGGCTTGGAATTAGCTTGTTCATTAGGCATATAACCATTGGAGCCAATAACAATAGTTGAACTAACTTGACCTTGAGTATCCGCACTCAAACCTTTAATTTCTTTAACTGCGCCAAAGTCAATCATCACAATTTTGCCATCATGACTACGACGCATCAGGTTTTGGGGCTTGATATCGCGGTGGATGATATTCTCCTGATGAACGACAATCAAAACTTGCAAAATTTCTTGTAAGAGTTTGACAACCTCAGCTTCACTCCATTGGCTACCAGGTATTATTTCTACGCTTAAGTTATACCCGTCTACAAATTCTTGCACCAAATAAAATTCGCCGTTTTCCTCAAAATGAGCAAATAGTTTAGGTATTTGGTTGCTAAGGTTACCTAAACGGTATAAAACTTCTGCTTCACTCTCGAATAGTCGTCTAGCAACCAGCATAACTTCCTGTTCGGATGCTTTAGGCTTAAGCTGTTTCACAACACATTTGGGATGACTAGGTAAATCTATATCTTCTGCTATGTATGTGTCGCCAAACGAACCACTTCCTAAAAACTGTAAGATTTTATAGCGGTTACGAAGGACTATGCCTTTCATATCGTATTTTGCAGAGTATTTCGGTTGTACTTTAGATATTTTCTTATCTTATCTATTAAGTTGCTATTATAGTCCCATCTGAAAGCAATTACCCACTGCTGTAAAGGAAGTTTGTTCATGGGTTTGTTCTTGGAAGTCTTTATTAGGATATAGCTAACTACAGATATTCACAGCGCGATTCCTGAAAAGACTATACACAATTGACAAAATTTTTACAAGTTGTGATGAGTTCTGTAACTTCTTTATTTTAGACAAATCATTGATATTAATGAGGTTTAAATAGGGGCCTATTTTACTTTTATCAGAGTAAATTGTAATAACAAAAGCTTAGAGGGGTCAAACTTTATACTAATCGCCTCACCATGAGCCGGATCATGACAATAATGTAGATAAGTGTCTCCGATGTTCCGGGTAATAACTCATAGTCTCTGAACAATCGCCGATATCACATCAGGCAACCAAAAGTGCGCTCTATGACTCAACGTTTTTTGGGCAATACAAAGCTTATGGCTTGTTTTGATTGCAGAATCACCTGTTTAACTTTAGCAGCGATCGCTCATTAATTGGAACTTTAAAGGCAATAGCGATGTCTAACAAAAAGCCGCTACGCGTCTACGCTCCCTCTTCTCTCTTCCTTAGCGCCCTTTGCTTCGCGTCCTTCTCTGCAAAACCCGTAAGACCACTGCTTTTAAATAGTTTTTATGAAACAAATAGTATTATTATCCCAAAGAGAGGAGATTTCCAAATGCAGACAAAGTAGAATCTAAAATAAACTATACAAACTGTTTATGCAATGGGCTAATTTTCTAGCCAAAGAAGCTGCTACTCATGGCTTATCCCTAAAGCAAACAGCAGCGTTTCTAAAATATTTTAAGACTGAAAATTTAGGTAAAAGTGAAGCTAAACTTGCTAGCGAATTAAACGTTGATATTGCTGCTTTCATAAAATGGATGGGTGAAGTATATACCAAGTTCGCCCAGAATTATCCAGAGTTAGCGATTTCTAACAATCGGGACAAACTAGAAAAGTTACAAGCTTACCTGACGGCGAAATATAATAGCGAATTCGATGCTCTCAAACCATTGGCAGCGATGAAATTATTAAAAACGCTGGTGGTTCGGGAAAGACTGCAACAAGAACCTTTGGTTGCGAGAAGAATTTGTAAATTTTTAGGATATTTGCCTTTAGCCTTAGAGTTAGTAGGGCGATATCTGGATAAAATGCCAGATTTGTCTCTGGAAACACTACTGAAGCGGTTAGAGGAAAAGCGAGCGGAACATGAAGCAGCGGTCAATGATAACTCATTGATGACTTATGAATACGGTGTAGCTGAAGCTTTTGAGTTGAGTTGGGAACAGTTGGATGAAAATGCACAAAGCTTTGGTTGTTTGCTAAGTTTGTGTGCTATAGCTGACATTCCCTTATCTGTTGAGGCGATAGAAGATGACACAAAACAAGAACTCAATCAGAAAGCCATAGCCGATTTACTAGAATTACATTTGCTACAACAGAAAAGTGAAGGGATTTATCGTCTAAATCCACTGATTCGCCAACTTTTCCAAATTAAGTTGGATAAGTCAAACGAAGCGGATGAAGCAAAAACTAAATTTGCAACGATGATGTTAGAGGTAGCAAAGCTAATTCCGCAACAGCCTAACTCTGAAGATATTCTTCACCTTACTTCACATATCCCGCACATTACAGAAGTTGCAACCCACCTATCTCAATATCTCAGTGATGAAAATCTAATTACTCTGTTTACCAAATTAGCTTGGTTTTATCAAGGCCAAGAACTTTATCAGCAAGCAGAATCTTGGTTGCAACAGTGTGTAGAACTGGCTCAAAATCGTCTTGGTTTAGAACATATTGATGTCGCTGCTAGTTTGAACCATTTAGCAGGACTTTACAAATCTACAAGACGTTATAGCGAAGCTGAACCCTTATATCAGCAAGCCTTAGAACTCAGAAAACGCCTGCTAGGAGACAACCATCTTGATGTTGCCAATAGCCTAAACAATTTAGCATTACTCTACGAATCGGCAGGACGTTACAACGAAGCCGAACCCTTACTTGAGCAAGCTTTAGAATTGAAAAAACGCCTGCTGGGAGAAGAACATCCCGATGTAGCCACTAGCGTCAGCTATTTAGCATTACTTTACGAATCTACAGGACGCTATAGCGAAGCCGAACTTTTGTATCAGCAAGCTTTAAAACTGTGGAAACGCCTAGTGGGAGAAGAACATCCCCATTTCGCCACTAATCTAAACAATTTAGCAGCATTGTACTGTTATACAGGACGCTACAGCGAAGCCGAACCCTTGCTTGAGAAAGCTTTAAAACTGAGAAAACGCCTGCTGGGAGACAACCATCTTGATGTCGCCACTAGCCTCAACAATTTAGCACAACTCTACGAATCTACAGGACGCTACATCAAAGCCGAACCCTTGTATCAGCAAGGTTTAGAACTAAGTAAACGCTTGTTAGGAGACAACCATCCTGATGTCGCCATTAGCATGAACAATCTAGCAGCGCTCTACCGTCATACAAGGCGCTACAAGAAAGCCAAACCCTTATTTGAGAAAGCTTTGAAAATTTGTGAACGGACTTTAGGTGTCAGTCATCCTACTACTATGACGATTCGGGCAAATTATGCAAGCTTTTTAAGAGAATCATATCACTAGCGATCGCCTCCGGCACGCTACGCGATCGCTGCGCGTAATTCGTAATTCGTAATACTCGTCTTTGGCAATAAGCAAGCTACGTAATTTGTAAAAAAATATCCCCCTCTTCACCAGTGAAGAAGGAGATAGATTCTACTTACATCCTAAAGACTGGCGAGTATCTACACCAGTTTTAGAATTAACACCACTTGCCTTAACACAAAGTTTTTTCACTTGCGTCCCATCTAAAATTGCATTCGTAAAATCAGCACCCGTGACATTTACATCATCAAAAATAGAACGCAGCATCATTGCATCGGTCAACACAGCATCACTTAAATCAGCATCCTTAAACTTTGTTAGATAGGCTATGCCTTCACTAAAATCAGCACCATGCAGATTTACTCCCTCTAGCAGGGTACCGTTAAACACGACACCACGTAAGTCAGCATTGCCAAAATTAGCATTCTCTAATTTGAGATTGGTAAACTCAGTGCCAACTAAACTTTGACCAGAGTAATCCTTGCCCTTAAGTTCATCATTACCCACAGAACGGGTAATACTGGAAGAACTTGCAGCTTGCGCCGATAGGGGAAACCAAAAAAGAACCATAGCTAAAACAAAGCTAGCTATTATTCGCCAATATTTCATAACGTCTTCTTAATAAATCTCAACAATTGCACCATTAACTATTAAACCTCACAGAAGGGGACAAGGGGACAAGGGTACAAGAGGTGAGAACTTGAAACAAGTCTTTGCCCTTGTCCCCAATTCCTCTTACCCATGCCCAATGCCCCATGCCCCCTTCCCAAATTCAATATACAAGACTGTAAAACCAGAAAGCATCTCGTAGGATTATAGATGTTGAGGTGCGATTGCAAAATTACCTGTGGCTAATCAAGAAGACAACGCCCAATCTCTGACGCGAACCCCTTTATATCAAGTGGGTGTAGAACTTAAAGCACGCTTTACCAGCTTTGGCGGTTGGGAAATGCCTGTGCAATTTAGTGGCATTAGCCGTGAACACGAAGCTGTAAGAAATACAGCCGGAATGTTCGATATTTCCCACATGGGCAAATTTACCCTCCAAGGTAAAAACCTCATTTCCCAACTCCAGTCTCTAGTGCCTTCAGACTTGAGTCGATTGCAAGCCGGTCAAGCACAATACACCGTCTTGTTAAATTACCAAGCGGGAATTATTGACGACATCATTGTTTATTACCAAGGTGAAGACGCCACTGGGACACAGAAGGCATTCATCATTGTCAATGCGGCAACCTCCAGTAAAGATAAAGCATGGCTATTGCAACATCTTGACCTGGATAAAGTGCAGTTCCAAGACCTTTCACCAGAAAAAGCCTTAATTGCCGTGCAAGGGCCAAAAGCGATTAAATATCTCCAGCCATTAGTGCAAGAAGACTTACAACCAATCAAAGCCTTCGGACATTTAGAAGCAACCCTATTAGGGAAAGCTGCCTTCCTGGCCCGCACAGGCTACACCGGAGAAGATGGCTTTGAGGTGATGATAGACTCAGATGTAGGGGTAGAATTGTGGCGAAGTCTCCATAAAGCTGGTGTTATTCCCTGTGGACTAGGTGCGAGAGATACTCTGCGCCTAGAAGCGGCTATGGCACTTTACGGACAAGATATCGATGATATCACTACACCCTTAGAAGCAGGTTTGGGGTGGCTAGTTCACTTAGATACCAAAGGCGATTTTATTGGTCGGGAAATTTTAGCACAGCAAAAAGCCGTTGGAGTACAGCGTCGATTGGTAGGTTTGCAAACCCAAGGACGTAATATTGCTCGTCACGGCTATCAAGTGTTATCCGCAGGTAAACTTGTGGGAGAAGTTTCCAGTGGTACTCTTTCGCCTACACTTGGTTATCCCATTGCCTTAGCTTACGTTCCTACTCAACTAGCATCCGTTGGTCAGCAGCTAGAAGTCGAAATTCGCGGCAAAGCCTACCCAGCAGTTGTAGTTAAACGTCCCTTTTATCGGTCTAAAAATCGTGTCGCCAACTGATAAGTGCCAGGGTTTTTGAGGAATAATGTGTTGTGAGTTAGTCAATCTCCAGTAAGGTTCATTACCAGATATGGCTTGGATGACTGTTGGGGCAATTGTTTTTTTGATAAGGGAGAGGAAGTGATATGTCTTTTGAATATCCTCAAGATTTCAGATACTTGGATTCTCATGAATACGTGCGGCTAGATGGCGAAATTGCCACCATTGGCATTACTGAGTTTGCCGTAAATGAATTGGGCGATATCGTCTTTTTGGAACTGCCAGAAATTGGCGACGCTCTTACTAGGGGGGAAAACTTTGGCACAATTGAATCAGTGAAAGCCGTTGAAGAACTGAATTCACCAGTAACAGGCACAGTTATAGAACGCAATGAAGCCTTAATTAATTCTCCCGAAGAAGTGTCAGAAGACCCCTACGGGGAAGGGTGGTTTTTAAAAGTGCGCGTCAATGACCCTGGTGAGGTTGAGGATGCCTTGACAGCAGATGAGTATCGCGCCCAGGTGGAAGGAGAGTAGGGATGAGGGAGTGGGGATAAGGGGCAATACGGTTGGGATAGGCAGGGGAGGAAAAAGGGTTATTGTTCTGTTTCTCTTCTCCCCATCTCCCACTCCACCCGAAGATAGGTTATGAAATTTAGATGAACTGAAAAATTACACCTACTTCTCATGAGTATTTATTGCAAAATATGAAATAGTACTATCTGGAGAGTAATTTGTGGTATTGAACGCCCCTATTCTCAAGTCTCATGAGCAGCAAGTGCTGGACGAAAAAAGTCAAAAGTTAAGTAGTTTTGTGCCAAGACACATTGGCCCTAACTCTGATGACATCCAGCACATGCTTAAGGTTTTGGGGTTTCCCAGCCTGGATGCTCTAATCGACCAAACAGTTCCACAGGCAATTCGGCTGAAGCAACCGCTAAAGTTACCAGAAGCAGAAAGTGAGTATGCAGCACTGACATTCTTAAAAAAAGTTGCTGCCAAAAATCAAGTTTTCCGCTCATACATTGGTATGGGATATTACGACAGTATTACCCCACCTGTGATTGGGCGCAATATCCTAGAAAACCCAGGTTGGTATACTGCCTACACTCCTTATCAGCCAGAAATTGCCCAAGGGCGACTGGAAGCGCTGCTAAATTTCCAAACCCTGATTATCGACCTTACAGGTTTGGAAATCGCCAATGCTTCGTTACTTGATGAAGCCACAGCCGCAGCTGAGGCAATGAGTCTAAGCTATGGTGTTTGTAAAAATCAGGCAAATGCCTATTTTCTCTCCGGTGATTGTCATCCCCAAACTATCGATGTGTTACAAACACGCGCTAAACCATTAGGGATTAAGATTATTGTTGGCGATCATCAAACATTTGATTTTGATCAACCAATCTTTGGGGCTGTTCTCCAGTATCCTGCAAGTGATGGCACCATTTACGACTACCGCGCTTTTATAGAAAAAGCCCATGCTAAGGGTGCATTGGTAACGGTAGCAGCAGATCCTTTAAGTTTAACTTTGCTCACCCCTCCTGGGGAATTTGGCGCTGATATTGCTGTGGGTAGCACCCAGCGCTTTGGTATTCCCTTGGGGTTTGGGGGGCCTCATGCAGCATACTTTGCTACGAAGGAAGAGTATAAACGGCTGGTTCCAGGGCGAATAGTAGGAGTATCAAAAGATGCTCAAGGTAAGCCTGCATTGCGTCTGGCGTTGCAAACCCGTGAACAGCACATCCGCCGCGAAAAAGCTACTAGTAATATTTGTACTGCACAGGTGCTACTGGCAGTGATGGCGAGTATGTACGCTGTTTATCATGGGCCAGATGGACTGAAGCAAATTGCTGAAAACATCCACTCCTTGACGGTGTTGCTGGCAGAAGGACTGAAACGTTTGGGTTACAGTGTCGTTTCAGAATCTTTCTTTGATACGCTGCGAGTAGAGCTAGGAACACACAATTTAAAAAATATTCTGAAAGATGCTGAACAACTTCAAATTAACCTGCGGGTTTTTGATGCAACCGCTGTTGGTATCTCATTAGATGAAACTACTACACCAGAAGATTTAATCGACCTCTGGCATATTTTCGCTGGTACAGATGATTTACCTTTTACCTTAGAAGAACTAACTGCTCCGCTTCCCCATCTCTCCCTCTCCCGTACAAGTACATATCTCACCCACCCAGTTTTTAACCGCTATCACTCAGAAACTGAGTTATTGCGCTATCTGCACAAGCTAGAAAGCAAGGACTTGTCACTAACAACATCGATGATTCCTTTGGGTTCTTGCACAATGAAGTTGAATGCAACAGCTGAGATGATTCCGGTAACTTGGGAGGAATTTGGCAAGATTCATCCGTTTGCCCCTTCATCTCAAACGCAAGGTTATCAACTTCTGTTTAAGCGACTTGAAGCATGGTTAGCTGAAATTACTGGTTTTGCAGGAATTTCTCTGCAACCAAATGCTGGTTCTCAGGGTGAATATGCTGGACTTTTAGTAATTCGCCAATATCACGAAAATCGGGGTGAAGCACACCGCAACGTCTGTTTGATTCCTACTTCGGCACACGGGACAAATCCGGCGAGTGCGGTGATGTGCGGGATGAAGGTAGTAGCAGTTGCCTGTGACTCACAAGGTAATATTGACGTTGATGACTTGAAGGCTAAGGCAGAAAAACATAGCAATCAATTAGCCGCCTTAATGGTGACATATCCCTCAACTCATGGTGTTTTTGAGGAGCCAATTCAGGAAATCTGCGCTATTGTCCATAGTCATGGTGGACAAGTTTACATGGATGGGGCAAACATGAACGCCCAAGTAGGGATTTGCCGTCCTGGAGATATTGGCGCGGATGTTTGCCATTTAAACTTGCATAAAACCTTCTGTATTCCGCATGGTGGGGGTGGCCCTGGTATGGGGCCTATTGGGGTAGCCTCTCATCTCGTGCCTTTTCTCCCAGGACACCCTGTTGTGGAGAATGGGGAAGAAATTTCTAATTCCCAACGTATTGGTCCTGTGGCGGCTGCGCCTTGGGGTAGTGCGAGTATCTTGGTGATTTCTTGGATGTACATCGCCATGATGGGTGCAGATGGTTTGACCAAAGCAACTAAGGTGGCAATTCTCAACGCTAACTACATCGCTAAGAGACTGGAATCGTACTATCCCGTTTTGTATCAGGGAAAAAATGGTCTAGTTGCCCATGAATGTATTTTAGATTTACGATCGCTCAAAAAATCAGCTGCGATCGAAATTGATGATGTTGCCAAGCGCCTCATTGATTACGGTTTCCATGCGCCGACTGTCTCCTGGCCTGTAGGGGGTACAATCATGGTGGAACCTACAGAAAGTGAATCTAAACAAGAGTTGGATCGTTTCTGCGATGCTTTGATTTCTATTCGCCAAGAAATTGCTGAAATAGAATCAGGGAAGGTGGATACCCAAGATAATGTTTTGAAGAACGCACCCCACACTGCCGAAAGTCTTATCACTGGAGAATGGCAGCATTCTTATTCTCGTGAACAAGCTGCCTACCCTGCGCCTTGGACTCGTGAATATAAATTCTGGCCGGTTGTTGGTCGCATTGATGCAGCTTTTGGCGACAGGAATTTTGTTTGTTCTTGTCTGCCAATGGATGCTTATTAAAATCAAGTGAAGAGTTAGGAGTTATATCATGTCCACTTGATTACTTAATTAAACCCCAAGAACCCGATGCCGACAAAGCGTAGCTTTGTCGGCATCGGGTTCTTTACTAAAAGTAGTAACATTGGTCACATTAACAGCAGGGATAGTACTTGGCAAGACACTAACACCCACGATCGCAACTAGTTACACAGATACATATATTTTATGTATACCATGAGCTTGAGCGATCGCTAGAGCATATGCAAGTGTGCGTCCATAAAAAGGATAAGGTTTAAAAGTTACTTACATTTGCAAAAAGTCGAAAGCTTTGCCTTAAATCTGGTTAAGTGCATCAGCCTCAGCATTGTATTTTGTAGATGCCTACGTGCATCATTGAACTACTATCTCTTGAGCATCTACGATTACACAGCCTATTAAAGGGTTCGGCAAACATTCCAGCAAAGCTTTTCTGCTTTGAGCTAAAGCAGCCAACAAAAATATTTTAACCGTGTTTTAGCGTAGATTATCCAGATAAATTACACTACTAATAATTAGTTATCTCTTGCTGAAAAAATATCTATATCAAAACTTAGTAACTGTCACATTAATACCAGTGCCAGAATCGAGTTTAGGAACCTTAAGATACTCAACTGGCTCAGTACTTTGAGAAGTTTGGGTATTTGTTGGCTGTTGACATTGCTTAAAGAAAGATTCTGGGTTATTGATGAACTCAAGAGGGTTCATCTTTTGGCATACTTGCTCCTGTACTAACAAAATTGATTCAGCAGTTTGTTTGGGATTATTAGTCTGTCCGATAAAATTACTCCATGTAGCGTTAATCGTGGCTGGCTTTGTCAACAAAACTCCAGCCTGATTGCGATAGTGAAACGACTCTATCGGAGCATCGCCTGTTGTTATAATAGGAACATTTTCTTGATTAGCATAGGCACTTTGGGAGAGAGCCAGTGCACTAATCACAACGAATAAGGTAAGGGAAGAGAATTTCATAATTGAATATCTTTACATTTAATATCAGTTTAATAATCACAATTAGCTAGATACAGAAATCAAAACATAGCAACCTGGTTTTAGTTCTTAAGGTTAACACAGGTAGCAAGAAGTTTAGTTAAACTTCATTAAAAATATAGTAAAGTTTAGCCAGATGTAGATTTTTGTCTAGGAGGAGGCAGTTGAGCAATCCATGCTCTAACGATGTCGGAATTTGACACTCGTCTGTTCATTGCTTTCTGCTGCAAGTGTGCTAGCTCATATTCTTTTAACCGTATTAATAAGTAGATTGGCGTAAAAGTTTGTTATTGCCATATAAGGGAGGAGAGAAAAGGATCGTAGCCTAATTAATCTTTCTTTATATAGTTTCTTATTATACAAACTTACTTACTAGCCATTTATCTTTTATGCATGTTACTATACGTTTACACAGATAAGACAACGCATATATTGTGAGACAAAGTTTGGAAGGAATATTTTGCGTCTATTGCAGAATACAAATAAGGTGATTGCAAGTTTACAACCTAAAATACGGGATATAAACCCATTAGCGCGCACTCTGCCGTCATTTCCACACATAAAACTACATCAAAAAAAGTTTTGCATCAGTCTGGGAAAATTAAACTAATTGTGAGTCATTACAAGTTCGATACTTAAATCACACAATTCTATTATTGTCATTCCTGTATCCCCCTCAAGATTGACCATTCATTATTCTCAGCAAGAATTAATTGTTGTTGAAAGCTTTTAAGGATCGATCATCTTATATAAATATCCATCCAGTCGTTCTAAGCCTCTCTTCCCACTGTCCAAAGCCTTCCAGTAAAGAGCTTCCATTGCTTGCTAGTTGGCACAATTGCTTAATTCCTTAAGAGTAAGGAATTAATTTATCTTGTCTTTTCAGAATCATCAAATAGGCAACGAATATACTAGCATTTGTATAAATCTTTTATGAAGTTCTGCAATTCAGTGTTTTTACATAATATGATGTTGATTACTAGATTATTAATCAATATTTCCATTAGTAGTTACACAAATCTAAGTTAACCAAAAAAATGGAAAGCCACTAAATCAGGAAGAAAGTTGTGAGTTATCCTGTTGTTATTATCAGCATAATATCAAGCAATATAAAGCAAGATTTCGACTGATAAAACTATTGAGCAACCTCAACACAAATGCATTAGCTGATAATCAACGCAGATATTACTATATCAAAGTAGGCTCCAGTATTAGTGTTGGCAAAATCCTGAGAAATATTTCCTGTAAATAAACTTTTTTCTAAAATTTGTATATATTATGACGATGGAATCTTTACCACAATTCGAAGAAGTAAATATTCAGAAATACTTAGAAGTTATTCAACGGCGTTGGCTACCTCTAGTCGGAATTTTTAGCATAGCTATTACCCTTGGATGCTTGTATGCATTTTCACTAAAACCTTCATACAAGGCAGAAGGAAGTTTGATGATTAAAACAAATCGTTCTTCCTCACTTACAGGATTATCGGAAGACATAGGACGCTTGGAAGCTTTGAATGTCAACGACAATCCCCTGGAAACTCAGGTAAGAGTTATTGGCTCAAATCCAGTACTTGAGAAAACAATTAATTCCCTCAACCTCAAAGATAGTAAAGGTAAACTGCTCTCGATTCCCAATTTTGCAAAACAACTAAAAATAGAAGGAATCAAAGGTACCGATGTTGTACAACTTTCTTATAAAGGCAGCGATCCTCAACTGGCTGCCAAAATCGTCAATCAAGTTATCGACAGCTATATCGACCTAAATATCAAGGCTAATCAGAATGAAGCACTGATAGCCAAAGAGGTTCTCGTAACGGAAGTACCCAAAGCTGAGGAAATTGTCAGAAGAGCCGAATCAAAACTGCGGGTATTTAAAGAACAGAATAAAGTTGTTGTCCTGGGACAAGAAGCAAGCGCAGCAGTTGATACGATTTCCAAGTTAGGAAACCAAATTTCTCAAGCTTTAGCTCAATTAGATGATGTCAAAGGTCGTTTAGGACAGTTACGCAGTGAAGCTAAGATAGATTCAGTGCAAGGTGTAATCGCATCTGACTTGAGCCAAGCACCTGGGGTTCAAAAAGTACTTATCCAACTCCAAGAAACAGAAAGTCAATTAGCAGTAGAGCGGACTCGTTTTTCACCTGAACACCCTACAATTACTAGCTTACAAGCAAAAGTCGTAGCTCTTCAGAGCTTACTAAAAGAGCGGACGGGACAAGTTGCTGGTAAAGCGCAGATAACAGAAGGAAATTTACAGATTGGACAATTGCGCCAAAGCCTGATTGCAGATATTACTCGTGCTCAAGCAGAACGCGTCGGTCTAGAAAGGCAAATTGCCACACTTATACGGCAGCAAAATGCCTATATCAAACGAGCAAATAATTTGCCAAAGCTAGAACAGAACCAACGAGAGCTAGAACGGAAACTGCAAGCAGCTCAAACGACTTACGAAACACTCTTAAAGAAACGCCAAGAGATTGATATTGCCCAGAACCAAAAGATTCCTAATGCTCGTGTCATTTCCTATGCCTTAACCCCAGATAAAGCGGAAGGGCCTCGCAAAATACTGTTTATTATTGGTGGAGGAGGAGTTGGTCTTTTCTTAGGTATCATTTTCGCCTTTGGCTTAGACTTGATAGACCGGTCGGTGAAGACGGTCAAAGAGGCTAAGGAAGTCTTGAGATATAGTGTTCTAGGTGTAATTCCGACACAAGCCAGAAATAGTAAGGCTCATTCTTCTATAGCAGGGCTTGATAGAGCTATTCCCAAAATTATTGGTAGAGATATTCCTTACTTCCCTGTTGGCAACGCATACCAAATACTACAAGTGAACTTGAAGTTCCTCTGTTCTGATAAACCGCTAAAAAGCATTGTAATCACAAGTTCCGTTGCCAAAGAAGGAAAGTCTGACGTATCTGCAAATTTAGCTGTAACTATGGCTCAGGCAGGGCGGCGGGTGTTGTTGGTGGATGCAGATATGCGTAATCCTATACAGCATCATATCTGGGGGCTAACAAATGCAATGGGACTAAGCAATGTCATTGCTGGACAAGCTTCTTTAGATACAGTAGTGCAAGAAGTGATGCCGAATCTTGAGGTTCTTACTTCTGGAGTTTTACCTCCTAACCCAGTAGCAATGCTAGATTCTCAACGCATGGCAACCTTAATTAGTAACTTTGGGATAGATTATGATCTTGTAATTTTTGATACTCCTCCCTTGTCAGGAATAGCAGATGCTGCTGTCTTAAGTACCCTGACTGACGGGATCTTATTAGTCGTTCGTCCTGGAGTGGTTGATCTTAACAGTGCGAGTTCAGCAAAAGAGTTTTTAACTCAGTCAGGTCAAAAGGTATTAGGGATAGTCATAAATGGTGTGAATACTAAAAATGAACCTAATAATTATTTTTATGGCAATAAAAAACAACGAATTGAGCAAGATTTAGTATCTAGCAGCTTAACAAAATTTTCAAAAGAGCGTTAAGTTCTGCTAGAGATTGCGAAAGCAACCCTTACTACAAGCATTTAAACCAAATTTTTTAACTGGAGGACTAAATTAATGGTACTAAGCAAGAACCTCAAGGAATTTGTAAAAACAAACACTCCATTAGCTAAATGGAAAGGCTCTCTTTTCACAAATGCAATAATTTTCAAAAACTACGCAATAAACTATGATATATATCAACAAATTTTAGCTCCTCAAAAAAGTAATGAATTATTGACCAGTCTTATTAAAGATAGTAGACCTTTTATGATTAGTCGCTTTGGTAGCACAGAAGCTTATTGCGTAAATCAATATTTAAAAGGTGGATATCAGGGAGCTATATTTGAATCAATGTCTAATGACTCTGGATTTTTTCCAGTAGATAAAAAGCATCTAGATCGATTTAGTCAACTTTTTTTAGAATCATCAAAATCTATAGATGCTCTAGGAGTATGGTTTCAAATTGGAGAGCCAGAAATTATCAGAAATTCTTGTCGAAAAGCTTCTTTTGTTGAGTTAAATACACTTGAACCTTATTATCACGACGAGCCTTGGAGCAAGTATCTGGAAGGAAAAAAGGTTTTAGTCATTCATCCTTTTGCAGAAACGATCTCATCACAATATAAAAACCATAGAAAGTTTCTTTTTAAAAATCAAAATATTCTACCTGAATTTGAACTAAGTACCATAAAAGCAGTTCAGTCTCTGGCTGGAACACAAACCCAGTTTAATACTTGGTTCGATGCCTATGATTGGATGTGCAATAAGATTAAAGATCAAGATTTTGAGATAGCTATTATAGGATGTGGTGCTTATGGACTTCCATTAGCTGCTTACGTTAAATCTTTGGGTAAACAGGCTGTGCATCTTGGAGGAGCGACTCAAATTCTTTTTGGAATTAAAGGAAACCGTTGGGATAAAATTCCGTTTTTTCAGTCTCTTTATAATGAATACTGGGTGAAGTGTAGCCCTAATGATGTTCCTAAAAATCCCTCCAAATATCCAGCATATTGGTAATATTAGGTTGTCAAAACTATAGCGGTATGTAGTCTTCTTAAATACATTTACATGGCTTTAAACAATTTATCAAAGGTTTTGGATGTATCTAACTCAAGCGCACACCGCTATATCTATCTTCTCTTTTTAATATGGATAAGAATAAAATCACGACATCTTGTTTAATTAATAATTATAATTACGCTGAATTTCTTTCAGAAGCAATTAATAGCGCTTTAAATCAAACAGTTAAATTTGATGAAATTATTGTTATTGATGATGCATCTACAGACAATTCTGCGGAAGTCATCGCTAAATTTACTCAATTAGCTAATGTTAAATTTGTCTTTAAAGAAAAAAACCAAGGACAATTATCATCCTTTAATGAAGGGTTTTTAGCTGCAAAGGGCGACATTGTATTTTTTTTAGACGCAGATGATATTTATGAACCTCAATATTTAGAAACTGCCCTAAATTTTTATAAGAGACGTAGTGAATGTGATTTCCTATTTTGTGCGTATAAAAAATTTGGTGCAATAGAAGAAACATTCCAAACTGATAAAGTTGATCTAGATTTAGGTTATTCAGTAATCAGAACTTTATATAGTGGTGAATGGATTGGCTCCATAACTTCAACATTATCAATACGTAGAGAAATAATTAAAAAATTTTTACCTATTCCAAATATAGAAGATTGGCGTGTAAGGGCTGATGACTGTTTGGTATGGGGATCGTCTTTGGTTGGGGCTAAAAAATTTTATATGTCTAAACCTTTAGTGATGTATAGAATACATCCAAATAATCAGTATCATAATAAGAAATTTTTAGACATAGACCACAACTATGAATACAAGAGATTCTGGAAACGCAATTCTTTATTTAATTACATTATGCAAAAAAATACTTTTAGTTTACCGTTATTATTAGCTTTCACATCTATCAATGAGTTAAAAACAATACCATATCCAAAATATGATGATTTTATTTCATATTTGAAAATAATATTTTTGTTTGAGCATAATTATTTTTGGAAAGGAAAAGGTATTGTTCTATTATTTAGCTATTTTTTAAAAACTTTGCTTATTGGTAAGTTAAAAAAATAGTCGACAATTAATATGAAAGTCTAAATAATTACACATCATTTCTAACTAAATAAAAAATGCATAGTGAAAATATCACATGATTAATTAATAAAATAATGTTAAGAAAATTCAAACTTACAAACGTATCAAAATTTAAATCTAGTTCTGGGCTGCGTGCAATTATTTCCAATACAGGCTGGTTGTTTGCTGACCGTATTCTCCGTATGGGTGCAAGCTTGGTCGTAGGAGTATGGGTAGCACGCTACTTAGGAGTACAGCAGTATGGTATTTTTAACTATGCTTTAGCTTTTGTTAGCTTATTTAGCCCAATTTTCACTCTAGGGCTGGATGATGTAGTAGTTCGACATATTGTTCTTAAATCATCGGATAAAGAGGAAATTTTAGGAACAACTTTTTGGCTAAAATTGCTGGGTGGAATTGCTTCTGTCTTATTGGCAGTTAGCGCTATGTTTTTTTTAGGTGAGCATGAAACGCTTAAGATATGGCTAGTTGCAATTTTAGCAATGGCAGGAATTTTTAGGGCGACTGATACTATTGAACTGTGGTTTCAATCACAGGTGCAGTCAAAATACACTGTGATCGCTAAAAACACAGCATTTCTACTAAATACTATCATCAAAATCGCACTAATTTTAACAAAAGCACCATTGTTAGCTTTTGCTTGGGTAACATTAGCAGAATTTGCCATGAGTGCAATTGGTTTGCTGATTGTTTACCAAGCAAAAGGGTCTTCATTATGGTTATGGCGTTGGAGTTTTTCTGCTGCCAAAACTCTTCTGAAAGAAAGTTTACCTTTAATTTTTTCGGGGTTCGCTATTCTGATCTTTATGAAAATCGATCAGGTGATGTTAGGTCAAATGATTGGAAATAATGAGGTTGGGATTTATTCTGCTGCTGTTAGAGTTTCTGAAATTTGGTATTTTATTCCGGGAGCTATTGTTTCTTCTGTTGCTCCTTCAATTTACGCAGCTAAAGAAAAATCGGAAAGTCTTTACTATCAGCGAATAGGGCAATTACTCAGCCTAATGGCATGTATATCTTTTGCGATTGGTCTGCCAATGACATTCCTATCTGACAAGATAATTATGGTGATGTTTGGAAGTGGATATATAGAAGCAGGAGCAATACTAGCAGTTCATATTTGGACTTCTTTGTTCGTATTTATGGGTCTTGCAACATCACCCTGGTTTATAGCTGAAGGTTTGAACCATGTTTCTTTAGGTAAAACTTTATTTGGGGCTATATTAAATATTATTCTCAATTTATTACTGATTCCTAAATATGCAGGGCTTGGGGCTGCGATCGCAACCATAATATCTCAAGCTGCTGCTGCTTTTTTCTGCAACGCATTTGATCCAAGAACACAAAAAATATTTAAGATTCAAGTGCGATCGCTTCTACCTTTTTATAAATATTGAATCGTTATAATCTACTTTCCATATCAAGAACATTAGCCAAATAAATCAAAGATGGAAACACCAGTAACTTTTATTATTTTCAAACGTCCACAAACAACAGAGAAAGTTTTTGAGGCTATTCGCCAAGCCAAGCCAACAAAACTTTTTGTGATTGCAGATGGCCCCCGCACTGACAGAGAAGGTGAGGTAGAAAAGTGTCAAGCAACTCGGGCAATTATTGAAAGGGTTGATTGGGACTGCGAAGTTATCAAAAATTATTCTAACATCAACTTAGGCTGTGCAAAACGAGTATCTAGTGGTTTAGATTGGGTATTTAATAATGTTGAAGAAACAATTATTTTAGAAGATGATTGTATCCCTCACCCAACATTTTTTAGATTTAGTGAAGAACTCCTAGAAAAATATAGAAATGATACCAGAATTTCTACAATCTCTGCTCAAAATCTTCAATTCGGACGAAAACGCACAAATTATAGTTACTATTTTTCTCGCTACAATCACTGTTGGGGTTGGGCAAGTTGGAGACGTGCTTGGCAACATTATGATTTGACGATCAGACTATGGAAAGAGGTGCAAGCAGAAAACCTTTTACATGACATTCTTGTAGATCCAAAAGCAGTAAGTTATTGGCGACGGATATTTCAGTCTGTTTATAACAATCCTACTGGTATAACCTGGGATTACCAATGGACATTTGCTTGCTGGATGCAGGGTAGTTTAAGCATTATTCCCAATGTTAATTTAATCTCTAATGTTGGTGTTGGTGCCGACGCTACTCATTTCACTTCTAACCAAGAATTTTCCTTTATCAATATGTCGATGCAAGCGATGGAATTTCCTTTAAAACATCCACCGTTTATTGTGAGAAGTATAGAGGCAGATAACTTTACGCAAAAAACAGTTTATAAAGCAACTGCATTGGATATTTTTAAAGAAGAAGTAAAGAAAAGATTGAATTACTCAGCGATAAAATAATAGTGCTATATTTAGTTAATTAATAAATTAAATTTCAACAATGAAGGTAAAATTAACAGAAAAACTCTTAACCATTTTACTCTTACTTATCGCTGTAGGTGCGTTAACCATACATCCTGCACAAGAAGTTTCTATGTCTACCCTTGGAGGTGATAAAGTAGATACTTTTTTCAATATAGTTTCATATTCAATTTTATTTTATTTCGTGATTTCATACTGGAAAGGTTTTATTTATGTAATTACAAAAAATCCATTCCAGGTTCTTTTATTAGCAATAATTATATTTTCTATATTATGGTCAGAAGACCTAAGCTCTACTCTAAAAGATATAAAAGGTCTAATACGAATATATTTTCTTGCTATTTATTTAGCAATGCGTTATCCCCTTAGGGAACAAATGAAGCTAATAGCTTGGGCGCTTGGTGTAGCTGCATTATTATCTATGATGTTCTCTGCATTCATACCAGGTTATATTCACATATCACCCGAATTACTAAATATGTGGAGCGGAATTTATGGTCATAAAAATGAATTAGGTTACATGATGACTTGGAGTGCAGGAGTTTTTTTACATCTTGCCCTTAGTAGTTATAGATATCGTTGGTTGATGTGGGGGCTATGTGGATTATCTATCTGTCTAATTATCCTCACACGTTCAACAACATCTTTAGCTATTCTATTGACAATGATATTACTTTTGCCTTTCTATCAATCTTTTAAGAAAACTAATTATAAATTACAAGTTGTGATGATTACTTCCGCTTTAATGTTACTCATTATTTTTTCAATGCTACTGATCAATAATGCTGAAACTGTAGTGGGTACTTCTGGTAAAGACCTTACTTTGAATGGGCGTTCTGATCTTTGGGAATTAGTAATAGCTAAGGTTTGGGAAAGACCTTGGCTAGGTTATGGATATTCTGGATTTTGGACTAGTAATGCTGCATCTAATCTGAGAGCTACTTATGATTGGGCGAGTAATGCTCACAATGGCTTTTTACAACTCTTATTAGAATTAGGCTTTTTAGGTTTCCTGACTTTCGCAGTAGGATTTATCCGGTTCTTTGTAATGGCACTAACTCGAATCGTTTCAGTGGCAGAAAAACCAGAAGATTATTGGCCAATGCAGATGCTAATTATTATCGTCATAGTGAATTTCTCAGAAGCAAGGTTATTAACTCCCAGTTGGAATTGGTTGATGTATCTTACAACCTCTCTATCTCTAACTCTTAGTTTTCAGAGAACACCAATATATAAATAGATCAATAGTTTACATACTTATATAATTGAAAGGAGAGAAATCATGAAAAAGTTAAATTTTGGATGTGGACACAGATTTTCGCCGGGATGGATAAATATAGATTTTAATTCTGAGCATCCTGAAGTAATTGCCCATAACTTACTGCAACCGCTTCCATACCCTAAAGATTATTTCGATGTAATTTATAGCAGTCATGTTTTGGAGCATTTTTCTAAGGACACGGGAGAAATGCTAGTGAAAGAATGCTATAGAGTTTTAAAACCTCAAGGTATTTTACGCATCGTTGTTCCTGATTTAGAAAGAACATGTCGTGAATATTTAAGAATTATCGACAGTATTGAAAATCAAGAAGCAAGCAAGGAGTATGAATGGATTATTATTGAGTTAATCGACCAATTGGTTAGAACAGAACATGGTGGATTGATGAAAACTTATTGGCGACAAGTGCTTGAAAGCAATGATGAATCATCCATTAACTATGTAGAATCAAGAACAGGTGTGAATATCAAAGAAGAGATAGCAACTAATAATACTAATTCTTTGTTGCAAAAGGTATTTACTATCAATCAAAATAAAATCAGAAACAAATTTAAATACCTCTACATCGACATGGTTAAGAGGTTAATACCACGGTATGTCCGTAAGTCTATGCTAGATGAAACTTCCCTTGGTGAGAAACATAAGTGGATGTATGATAGCTATGGTATGAAAACTCTTTTTGAAAGAGTTGGTTTTTCGGATATTAAATTCTTAGATGCCCATACAAGCGATATTCCAAACTTTAGTAATGAAGTCTTAGATATTAATGCTGATGGAACAGTATATCTACCAGGCTCGTTATATTGTGAGGGCATCAAACCAAACAAATAATGCTGATTAGTAGTTACTACTCGCGTGAGGTACACTCAAACTCCTAATTGAGAAGTTTATAATTCTCATACGTGTACCTCATCCGACAGATAAACACTATGTCTTCAATAGAGAAACATTATTATCAAGTAGATTTTTTCAAGTTAGATAGTAGTAATATGAACGTCTTGCTCGTTAGCACCCAAGATGTAGCTGGTGGTGCGGCTCGTGCTGCATATCGCTTGCACAAAGGCTTACAAAATATTGGCTTACAATCACAAATGCTGGTGCAAGAAAAATCTACTGATGACAAAACAGTAATTGCGCCTAAGATGAGATTATTTCAAGGCATCGCCAAGGCAAAGTTGACATTTGAAACCTTACCTTTAAAATTTTATTCTCAAAAACAAAATACTCCATTTTTTATTCAATACTTACCAGATAGAGTTATTTCTCAAGTTGCTCAAATTAATCCAGACATAATCAATCTGCATTGGATTAGTGCAGCTTTTATGCAAATAGAAACTCTTGCTAAACTAAAGCGCCCTTTGGTTTGGACAATTCATGATATGTGGGCATTTACTGGAGGATGCAGTTATGCAGGGGATTGCGATCGCTACCAAATATCCTGTGGAGCCTGCCCTCAACTGAACAGTAAAAAAGATGGGGATTTATCCCATTGGGTATGGCAACGTAAAGCTAAAGCTTTAAAAAATTTAAATTTGACAATTGTTTCGCCAGGTTCTTGGTTAGCCGAATGCGCCAAGTCTAGTTCTCTATTTAAGAATTTGCGAATTGAAGTAATTCCCAATGGGCTGGATACTCAGAAGTATAAACCTGTTCATCAAGGTTTAGCGCGACAATTACTGAATCTACCTTTGGATAAACAACTTATTTTATTTGGAGCGCTGGATGCAACCAATGATTCTAGAAAAGGTTTTTATTATCTGCAACCAGCACTACAAGAATTAAGTAAATCTGGCTGGAAAGATAAGTTGGAAATCGTTATTTTCGGTGCATCTAAACCCGAAAACTCACCTGAATTGGGTTTTAAAACACACTACTTGGGACACTTACACGATGATATATCTTTAGCAACTGTTTATTCAGCTGCTGATGTGATGCTTGTACCGTCTCTTCAAGAATCTTTTGGACAGACAGCTTCTGAATCACTAGCTTGTGGTACTCCGGTTGTAGCATTTAATTCTACTGGCTTAAAAGATATTGTTGATCATCAGCAAAATGGCTATTTGGCTAAACCTTATGAAGTTGAAGATTTTGCCAAAGGAATTACCTGGATACTTGAAAATGAACAGAGGCTGCAAAAGCTGTCATTCTATGCTCGTGAGAAAGCAGAACAAGAATTCACTCTAGAACTCCAAGCACGTCGTTATTCCGCTTTGTTTCAAGAAATATTGATGATAGCAAAGAAATCTTCATTTAGAAATTAACTTAGTAAATCAATACTTCATAATATGTCATTACCTATAGCTTTTATAATTTGTACAGAACCTGGTCGTTTAGAAGGTCAATCCTTGATGCTTGCAGAAAGTATTCGTAAGTTCTGCGGCGAATTGAAAAATACACCTATATATAGTTTTCATCCTAGAGTAGGTGAACCAATATCAAAGCAAACTCAACAAGCGTTTGAAGCTTTGCAGGTGATTCATCAGCAACTTCCTATAAATCAAGAATTTCATGCATATTATCTAGCTAATAAGCCCCTGGTTTGTGCCTATGCGGAACAAAATATTGATGCAGAAATATTAGTTTTTTTAGACAGCGACAAATGCCTTTTTTCGGAACCAAAAGAACTTTTATTACCAGTAAATTGTAACGTAAGGATGCGTCCTGAGTATGGTCAAGGAATCGGTTCTACAGGTCTACAAGATCCTCAAGAATGGTATTGGCAAAAGCTATATGAAGTGCTGGGGGTCAAGCGTGAGGTATTTGTTGAGACACCAATTGGTAATAAAAGAATCAGAGCCTACTGGAATTCTGGTTTGGTTGCTGTGAGAAGGAGTGCAGGTATATTTACAGCTTGGAAAGAGAATTTTGAAAAAGTAATGCGGATGGATATTACTCCTCCTCAGGGTATTTATTTTGTTGAGCAGTCTGTTTTGTCTGTAACTTTATGTGCCTTGGAAGAAAGGGTCGAACATCTCCCTCCTAATTATAGCTATCCATTACCTTTACATAACCGATTATCAAAAGAACTACAAATTAAACATTGGGATGAGGTTATATCCATTCATTATTTCAACTTATTCTTTTATAACGATTGGAATGCACAAATCAAAAAACTGAAAAAACTTAATAACGATTCAGAGAAATATCGATGGTTGTGCCAAGAGGTTGTCAGACTCAGTATGCCTCGTGTATCAGTTTTGCACCGATATATTTTGGTAGTCAGAAGAATGGAACAAAAATTAAAAAACTTGAATTTAGATATTAATTTGAGTGGCTGGATAGAAAGGATGGCTAAACTTTAGACATAATTGAAACAAGAAAAATAAGATGTTTTTCTTTGAAGGCGAAGTTAATTATGTAAAACTTAGGTATAAACTTCTTATTTGCATTGAATATTTTTGTAGAAACTAGATGAGGGAAATAAAATGAGAAAAGCCAATTTAGCTATAGTGATGACTTGTCATAATAGGCGTAATACAACTCTTGCCTGCCTACATACTTTATATGAGCAAGCAAATCATTGTGATGTTTATTTAACTGATGATGGTAGCTCTGATGGGACTGCACAGGCTATCAAAGCAGAATATCCACAGGTACACATTCTTCAGGGTAATGGCAATTTATTTTGGGTAGGAGGGATGCATCTTGCCTTTAGTGAGGCAATAAGAAATCAATATGATTATTATCTATGGTTGAATGATGACACATTTTTAGAAGCCAATGCTATCAGCAACTTATTACAGATTTATCACAATTTAGCTAAACAAGGTTATCCAGATTCAATTGTAGTTGGTTCAACAAAAGATCCAATAACAGGAAGAGCAACTTATGGAGGAGCATTAAAATCTAAAAAGTGGTATTCTAACAAGTTTGAATTTTTAAAACCAAGTTCAGTTATCCAGCAATGCGATGCTATGTATGGTAACTGTGTGCTAATCCCTAAAACTGTTGTCGCGAAAGTTGGCAATATTGATACCGCTTTTGTTCACAGTTTAGGAGATTTAGATTATGCCCTCAGAGCGCGTAAATTGGGTTGTAAAATCTGGGTAGCTCCTGGATATGTTGGTACTTGTACTAAAAATTCTATCCGAAATAGTTGGGTAGATACCAATTTAACTATACTAGAACGCTTGAATAAAGTGTTACAAGTTAAAGCCTTTCCATTGAAATCCTGGACTGTATTTTGTAGCAGGCACTCTGGGCCATTCTGGATACTTTACTGGTTTTTACCCTATATCAGAGCAATTATTGGTTACAAAAATTTAGCAATTTCTCCCACTTTCTCTGAGGATATTAACCCAACTAATTCATAGGCTTGATACCTTCACTAAAGTTATTCTCCAAGAGTATTTACATAATTATCTCCCATTTGAATAAATTGATGAATGCCGCCTTAAACATGAATTTATTAAATTTTAAAATAATCAGCGATCGCTATTATGGGTAAACGCTTACTAATTGTCTCAACACTCGATTCTAGTCAACCATTTGGTGCTTTTACCAGACCTTTTTATCTCGGACAATACCTAACTGAGCATTTTGATGTATTTCAATTAGGATTAGATTGTTCATCTATTAAATATGCACCTTTTATTTCAATTAGATCAAGAAGCCTAAAGTCATATATTCAAACTATAAAAAAGTGCATTGAGGATTTTTGTCCAGATATCATTTATGCTCAAGAAACATTACCTGGATTAGCTGCTTTAATTTCACTAAAGCTTATAAAAGGTAATAAGCCATCTCTTGTATTAGATTTTCATACATTTTCTGCGTATGAATATTGGATGCGTTTGTTTTCAGTTGCTAATCCTTTCAAAGAGTTTGTGCAATGTATTAAAACCTATATTGCTCAGGGGATTTTGATATTCTCTGGTTGCCCAATTATTGCCGCAGGTGACTCAATCCCTAAATTAATTTCCCAGTGGTATGGTAAAACTCCACAGCAGATTTATAGTATCGGCAATGGTGTAACTGAAGACTTGCTAAATACTGAATCGTTTTTGGAAAAAGATCCCTATCAAGCATTCAGACCAGCAAAAATAGTGGTTCTTATTGCTCCTAAAACATTTCAATTTCCAAGCAATGATATGTCTGTATTAATGACTATTGAGGTTGCTAAATATATTGAAAATCATCAGCAAAAAATACATTTTGTGGTTATTGGCAGAGATAGTAATGATATCTTAGTACCAATACCTTCCAACATTTCTTTTTTAGGATTTTTACCTAAAAGAGAGACTTTTCTTACTCATCTTAAATATGCAGATATTGCTTTGCTGCCATTCTCTAAACAAGCAGTAGCAGGTGGCGCTCGCAATAAAGCATTAGATTATTTTGCTAGTAAAAAACTAGTAGTATCAACTCCAGAAGGTTTGCGAGGTTTAGAAGAATTTCGCCATTTAGAACATCTTTTAGTAACAGGATATTCTACTGAAGAAGTCGCTAACACAGTACTGGATGCAGCTTCAAATCTTGATAAATACCAATCGCTTGTAGATACAGCATATACCTTAATTACAGAAAAATATTCCTGGAATGCAAGAGCGCAAAATATCGCGGAAATTCTTCTTAAAGTCAGTCAGTCTTAGAAAATAAGCTGTTGTGCGTATAACTTGCACTTTTTATGGGTTGGAACCTTTATTGCAAGATGCGGCAGCTTATCTGTTTACCAAACATATTTAACTAAAAATAGCAACATTTAAATATTGCTAAAAACTAGTTTTTAATACTCACTTAGCTGTGAGCTAATCTCTCATACTTTCAAAATAAAGTTAAGTCATGAAAAATAGATTTTCTTATAAATTTCTTGGGGTTAAAGTAGATGCACTCTCTATACCAGAGTTAAATTTATTGATTGAAGAATCTATTGAGAAGAAGGAAAAATGGATTATTGCTAATCACAATATGCATAGTCTTTATCTCTTCCATAAGGATCCAAGAATGCAAGCTTTTTATGCCAAGGCAGAGTATACCCATATTGATGGTATGCCTATATTGTTTATTGGAAAGCTATTAGGTTTTCCCATGAAACGAGAACAAAGAGTAACCTATGCTGACTGGGTATGGCCTTTGATGGCGGAAGCAGCTGATAAAGGCTGGCGTGTATTTTATTTGGGTTCAAAACCAGGAGTGGCTGAAAAAGGAGCAAGTATTTTGTGCCAGAGATTTCCTGGGTTACAGATTGCTTGCGCTCATGGCTATATTGACATGAATAAAGATAGTCAAGAAAATCTTGCTACTCTGGCTGCAATTAATGCTTACAAACCTCATGTATTGATGGTGGGGATGGGTATGCCACGTCAAGAGCGTTGGATTTACGAAAATCTTGAACGTATTCATACCAATACTATTTTGACCAGTGGAGCCTGTATTGATTATGTAGCAGGAGCAATACCGACTCCTCCTCGGTGGATGGGAAAGGTCGGCTTGGAATGGTTGTATCGCTTGTTATCTGAGCCTACAAGACTTTGGAGACGTTACTTACTTGAGCCTTGGTTTGTAGGCACATTATTTTTACGAGAAATTTGGAGTATGCCAAGTCAACAAAAAAAGAATAGAATCGTGCGATTTATCAGTACAAAATTTTAGAAGTTTCTAGCGTGATTGAGTCTCGCCAAGCTTCACCAGTAGCTCGCTCAATTCATCACGAACTGAGCGAGCTACTATTTTAAGGCAAGGCTTAACCATTAATTAGTGAGTACGGCTTATTCAACTTCTGAACTTCTCTACGACTTTCCCTCCCCCTGCTCCAATACGGTTCAGTTAAGGCTAAAACTCTGTTGCCAAAGTCAATTTTTTAACGTCAAAGCGGCTTGTCGCAGGCTACCGCTAAGGTGCAGAGGAGGTAGAGAGAAGAAAGAGATGCTTAACCTAAACCGTAGTGCCCCTGCTCTTAAAGCGTACCTAAAGGGGTACGCAAGCTACGCGTAGCGCCCCGCAGGGATGGGACATTTTTTTCGAAGTCCCTTAAAAGCGCTATTTATATCTAGGTGGAGTATAAGTTGCTTGCTGAAAAGCTTGGGCAATAGCATTACGGGCGGATTTAGGTTGCAGCTTCTCATCGAAAGGAAGCGGACGCAGAAATTTCCAAAGATTTGGATTGCCCCTAAAGGTTTTTCTTGGCATCCAATCGGGATGACGTATCCAGGTATGGCGGTCGGTAAGCCCCCATGTAATTACAGTATCAACTTTAGCCGCAAAGCACAGATCAAGATATCGTTTGTAACTGTCGGCTACCATCTGGTCTAGCTTGTTGATACTATCAGGTAGAGGGGCATCGATGATAATATCTAATTCTGTAATTATTGGTTTAACTTCAAGATCGTTAAGCCGTTTTAAGACGGAATTAAATCCTTTCTCGTCAAAACCGTAGGCAGTAGAAAACCATAGATGTGATTGGATACCTGCCCCGTCAATTTTAACACCACTATTTTTCAGGTATTCAACCATTTTTAAGAAACGGTCTGATTTCCATGTAGCGCCTTCGATGCCAAAATCGTTTAGGTAAAATTTCTTGCTTTTATCAACTGAAGCTGCAATTAAAAACAAGTCTCGAATTAATTCTGGTTTTACCCCTTTACGCAAACCGTAGGTAGGGTTGTTAGTTTCATTTTCATTATCAGCAATAATTTCATTGGCAATATCCCAAGACTTTAACACGTGGCTATTGCGATAATGCCCCATGACTCCTTTAACATGGCGTTCGATCATTTGAAGCGTAGGGGGGTAAGGAAGCCAATCTGGTCTTCCCATGTGCCAGAAAAGGGTATGTCCATGTAATTCTATATTATTCTTTAGGCAGAAATCGGCGATCGCATCTGCTGATTCAAAGGTAAATTTTCCTGGCTGTGGTTCAGTAGCATTCCATTTTAATTCACCATTCGGTGTCACAACCGAACATTCACGAGCAATCAAATTAGCGTAATCCTTCTCTTTTAGCAAAATATCACTAGAAATTGCTGCGCCATAACGTTTTCCTTTGGCAGCAGCTAATTGCCGAAGGGGAGAATTTATATTAGTATAATTAGCTACAGAATAGTTTGTTTGATCGTCGTCTTTTTGCTTATCCTTTTGTAAAAACCCCATAGTCAATAAGGCAGAAAGGGTGGTATATCCTGCTCTTGTTAAAAATTTTCTCCGATAAGGCATAAACTGTACTTAACTAAAAACACATAGATTATTATATTATGAAAACAACTTTTTATACTGTTTTAGGCTTAGTTGTGATTCCCTTATCTATTTGTTCGATTGAAATCAATCAACTATGCTTTTACATATCAGCAATAAAGATGTTACTCTAATATATAACGCTCGTTCGATATAAATAAACTGAGTAATGCCTAAGATTGTTGACCATGAGCAATACCGTAAAGAACTGCTCGACAAGTGCTTTGATTTATTTGCCCAAAAAGGTTATGGTTCCATCACTATGCGCCAAATTGCTGAAGGGCTAGGGGTTTCTACTGGTACGCTGTACCACTATTTTTCTAGCAAACAAGCTCTATTTGAACAATTGGCCCAGGAAATATGTGAGCAAGATTTAAGTACAGCATTAGCTGAACTAGAAGGAGCGCAAACGCTGCAAGAATCAATGGAAGCATTAGGAAGATATTTAGTGAAAAACGAGGATTATTTCATTAAATGGACTTATATATGGATTGATTTTTGCCAACACAAGGACTCTAAAGAAATGTTGAAAAAGAGTATTTTCAAGCGGACTAATCAGCGCTATCAAGAGGCCATTTCCGATTTATTGGGTATTCAAGATTCGGTATTAGCTTCCTTTGTTTTGAGCTTTGTAGACGGGCTAATTCTGGAAAAATTATGGGGTAATGAAACAATTGATTTTATGGAACAATGTGCGTTACTAGGCAAAATACTGACAGTATATTTACCGCAGCATATAGTAGTGTCTAGGAGTAAGACGGACTTTATATCAGGTTTTGAGAGCTAGATTATGTACTTTATGCTTATTGTAAGCTACTGTATGTAAATCAATAATTATCAGCATTTATTGAAAATTTAAAAGTATTTTTACTATAGATAAAACATTTTTTAGGAGAGCAAAAGTAATGGTTCAAAAGTTGTCAGAGAAAGCTTCCAAGAAAGGGTTAGTTGCATTAGTAATTGCAGCTACTGTTATTACAGGTGGAATTATTGTTTATGGGATTTCTCAGTTTGGCCAAATAACCCAAACTGGGACATCTAAGCCAGTTGAAAGTACGCCTAACATTCAAAAAGTAGCTGCATTAGGACGGCTAGAACCGGAAGCAGAGGTAATTAGCTTGTTTGCGCCCTTAGCCTTGGATGGCGATCGCATTGCCCGAATTCTAGTCAAAGAAGGCGATCGCGTTAAAGCCGGACAGGTGGTAGCAATTTTAGATGCCCGCGATCGCTTGCAAACTGCTGTACTACAAGCCCAACAACAAGTCAGAGTTGCTCAAGCTAAACTCGCTCAAGTGGAAGCAGGAGCAAAAGTAGGAGAAATTAACGCCCAGCAGGCAAGTGTTGAACGTCTCCAGGCCCAATCCCAAGGAGACAGAACAGCGCAACAGGAAGCGATATTCCGCATAGAGGCACAGTGGGAAGGCGACAGAATAGCGCAAGAGGCAACCATTAAGAAACTAGAGGCAGAACTCAAAAATGCCGAAGCTGAATATCGACGTTATCAGCAGCTATATTCTCAAGGTGCAGTTTCTAATTCTTTGTACGATAGCAAAGGTTTGACTGTAGAAACTGCCAAACAGCAAGTAGACGAAGCCAGAGCAATTTTCAACCGGATTAACACCACTGCTAGCAAGCAACTTGCCGAAGCCAAAGCAGCACTCGCCCGTACTAACGCTACTGGAAGCAAGCAAGTTAGTGAAGCCAAAGCCACACTTACAAGTATTGCAGAAGTTCGACCTGTAGATGTCGCCGCAGCCAAGACAGAAGTTGAAAATGCGATCGCTACACTCAAACATGCCCAAACTGAATTGGCGGGTGCTTACATCAAAGCACCGATGGCAGGACAAATCATCAAAATTCATACGCGAGTCGGAGAAAAAATTAGTACTTCTGGCATTGCAGACTTAGCGCAAACAAACCAGATGATGGCAGTAGCAGAAGTTTATCAAACTGATATCGGCAAAGTGAAATTAGGACAACAGGCAGTGATTAGTAGTCAAGCATTTGTGGGAGAACTGCGAGGAACCGTTGCCCAAATTGGCTTGCAGGTAAATAGACAAAACGTTTTCAGCAATGAGCCAGGAGAGAACCTTGATAGCCGAGTAGTTGAGGTGAAAATTCGCCTCAGTCCTGAAGACAGCAGACGAGTTGCAGGTTTCACTAACTTACAAGTACAGACAGCAATTGAAATATAGAGTTGTTGTCTCGTGTATTCCAGCATTTTTATAAGGTGAATTCAATCATGATTAAAGTCATATACCTTTTGCTTTGTGTACTTGGCTTCGTTCTACCTTACTCCCAGTTTTTTCCATTCATCTTAGAGCATGGTCTTGATATAAAGCTGTTTTTGGAACAACTCTTTGCCAACAAAATTTCTGGTTTTTTTGGCATGGATGTTATTGTTTCATCCCTAGTTTTGTGGACATTCATATTTTGGGAAGGAACACGTCTGAAAATGCAAAATCTCTGGGTTTATATTGCCTGTAGTCTTTTAGTTGGTGTGTCTTTAGGTCTTCCATTATTTCTTTTGATGCGAGAGCGCCAGCTTGAACAGCAAGCTGAAACACTTAGTTATTAAAGGGTTTTTTAAATATGTTTTCTAAAGTATTTCGCAAAACGCCGCTAGCATGGCGGCAGTTAATGAAAGAAAAAACCCGTCTGGCTGTAGCAGTTGCAGGTATTGCCTTTGCCGATATACTGATGTTTATCCAGTTGGGATTTGAAAGTGCGCTTTTTGATGCTGCTGTGAAACCTCATCGCAATTTACAGGCAGATTTGGTTTTAATTAATCCCCAATTTCAAACTTTATTTTCTGTAAAAAATTTCTCCAGAGAGCGGCTATATCAAACATTAGGTTATGAAGGTGTTCAGTCAGTTAATTCTGTCTACATCAGCACCGGACAGTGGCGAAATCCCGAAACACGTCTTGAGCGTGCCATTTTAGTTTGGGGTGTAGATCCGGCAAAATCAGCATTCAAATCGTCCGAAATTAAGCAAAATCAGGAGCATCTTAAACAGTTGTATCAAGTTCTGTTTGACCAGGCAGGTCGTCCAGAATATGGGGCGGTTGCCGATATCTTTAAGAATACAGGCAAATTTGACACGGAACTGAATAGTAAAGCCGTCCTAGTTAAGGGCTTGTTTACTGATGGTGCTTCCTTTGCAGCCGATGGTAATGTGATCACCAGTGACTCGACCTTTCTCCAGCTATTTCCACAGCGTCAACCCGATCGCATCGAAGTTGGGTTAATCACGCTTAAACCAGATTTCGATGCTGAAAAAGTGCGATCGCAACTTGTCAATGGACTACCTAAAGATGTGAGAGTCCTCACTCCAGAAGAGTTTGCCAAAGTGGAGAGAACTTACTGGGAAGCTGGTACTGGCATTGGTTTTATTTTTGGTTTGGGTACAGCAGTTGGGTTTATTGTTGGCATCGTGATTGTCTACCAAATCCTTTACTCGGATGTTTCTGACCACTTGCCAGAATATGCCACCCTCAAAGCAATGGGATACACCGATAATTATCTCTTAGGTGTTTTAATTCAAGAAGCATTATTATTAGCAATTCTAGGTTTTCTGCCTGGATTCATCCTTTCTTTTGGATTGTATCAAGTCACATACGCTGCGACAATGCTTCCTATTTTCATGAAAATGGAACGGGCGATACAGGTTTGGATTTTGACCGTGATTATGTGTAGTATTTCTGGAGCGATCGCAATGCGAAAACTACGATCTGCTGATCCTGCCGATGTTTTTTAGATGCGATGAATCGCATCTCTACAAAAATTATTTCCCCATATCAATGCTTTATAAAATCGTATGTTGCAAAAATCTTTACCAGTAAATTCCGATTCAACATTTTCTACTTTAGAATCTGTGATTTCTATCAGTAACCTCAACCACTATTTTGGTGAAGGTGGGCTTCGCAAACAAGTATTATTCGATATTAATTTGGAGATTAAGGCTGGGGAAATCGTTATTATGACTGGCCCCTCTGGATCGGGGAAAACCACCTTGTTAACCTTAATGGGTGGATTGCGTTCTGCTCAAGAAGGTAGTCTCAAAATCTTAGGGGAGGAAATTCGTGGCGCTAAAAAGCAGCAGTTAACTAAGCTGCGCCGTCAGATTGGCTATATTTTTCAGGCACATAACTTGATGACTTTTTTGACAGCAAGAGAAAATGTGCGGATGTCCTTAGAGTTGCATGACGATTTTCTGAATCAGGATATCAATGCTAAAGCGATCGCTATTCTGGAAACTGTCGGTTTAGGTGATCGTGTAAATTACTACCCAGAGAAACTGTCTGGAGGGCAAAAACAACGGGTTGCGATCGCTCGTGCTTTAGTTAGCCATCCTAAAATTGTCTTAGCAGATGAACCCACTGCTGCACTCGACAAAAAATCTGGGCGTGATGTCGTAGAAATAATGCAGAAGCTAGCTAAAGAACAAGGCTGTACGATTTTGCTAGTTACCCATGATAACCGCATCCTCGATATTGCCGATCGCATCATTTATATGGAAGATGGTCAGTTGAAGACAGATGGCGCAGATTCTATCACAACAAGCAAGTAATACTAATTCGTCAAACTTACTTAATAATGGCTGCTGAGAGGCCATTTATAAAGTAAAAGTAAAGATAAAGTCGAATTTAATAAGCAAAATACCTAATTGCTTTCTCAAAATACCCCATTGCTTTCTCAAAATGCTTGATTGCTTTTTGATTTCAGTACCTTTGCGGCTTACCGATTCAATATCGGCGATGCCAAGGATTTGAAGCCATCAACCAAATATTAAAAATCAAAGCGGATGATAATACTTCTTTAAGTTAGTAACATCAGTCAACATTTAAATAAATTGAGCTTTGACAAAAAACTATGTAAAAAACTGAATGAGACTGTTAATCATAAATAAAATCCCTATGGCACTTAAAACAAAGGGTAAAGTTTTGCTTATCCAACTGTTTATTCGATAATTAAACTTTTTTAGAGAACTAACAATATTGTCATTAAATACAAGATAAGCTGCAACCATTATCAATAATGGAAATATAAAAATTAAATCGTATAATGCCCAAATTAATATAAACGTTGGGATTGAAATATGGGCATCAGTTAATTGCTTGAGAGCAGCGATATGAGGTAATGCAGTCGGAGTTTCGACAAGGACAATGGTAAAACCTAAGAAAAAAATATCTAGCGGCTTGAGTGAAAGAGGCTGTAGATTTTTTATAGAAGGTTTAAAAATTTTTGGTGCATTACATCCTATAATCAATAATACTATTCCTAGAAGGAATTGTATTCCATAAATACTTTCACCAACAAAATTTAGAACTTGTTGGATTACTTGTATTATACCCCAAGCAATTAACAGCCCTGAAAACAAAAGCCCAAAATATTCCCCAAGAGTAAAAGCTAATGCACAAATCACAGGCTTCGGTGTACTCAGTAGATAAATTTGCACAGCAAAGCCATTAGGATTAACACTGCCTATTACTGAGATTGCTGCCAGAGAAAGTAAAAAAGATATCATACTTGAATAACAAAGTTTCTTCGAGTTTTGTTGAAGCAAAATATATCAGAAATTCCCGACCCTATACCCCACAAAAAAGAATAAATTATCTGAAAGTCTTTTCGAACAGAGACTTTGGCTATTGAGTACATTATTAATACATATTAATAGATGCAGCATTGCAGATGAGATATTAATAGATGCAGTATTTATTGAAGGTTAATTTCAGAGCCAAAAGTCATCAATAAATTATCCTTTAATCACGGAGTAAATCCTACCGATAAATTTTTAATGTAGATAATACTCAATTTCTAGTTTTGGCTATTTCTTATTCTTATATTCACATGTTCTGATAATGCAGCTTAGAGGCGGGGACAAAATCATATTATGAACAAAACCTTTGCAACCATCGACGGGAATGAGGCTGTTGCCCGTGTTGCTTACAAATTAAATGAAGTGATTGCCATTTATCCCATCACCCCCTCTTCAGCAATGGGTGAATGGGCGGATGCTTGGTCAGCAGAAAGCCGTCCCAACCTCTGGGGTACTGTTCCCAGCGTCGTGCAGATGCAGAGCGAAGGGGGAGCGGCTGGTGCTGTACATGGAGCATTGCAAACAGGTTCCCTGAGTACTACCTTCACGGCATCTCAGGGATTATTGTTGATGATACCCAACTTCTACAAAATTGCTGGTGAGTTGACTAGCGCTGTGGTTCACGTTGCCGCCCGTTCCTTAGCTACCCATGCGTTATCAATTTTTGGTGATCATAGCGATGTGATGGCAGCCCGTGCTACTGGCTTTGCCCTGCTGTGTTCTGCTTCCGTGCAGGAAAGTCAAGATTTTGCTCTCATTGCTCATGCTGCTACGTTAGAGACGCGAGTCTCATTTATGCATTTCTTTGATGGTTTCCGTACTTCGCATGAAGTGCAGAAAGTCAAACTGTTGTCAGATGACGATTTGCGATCGCTCATCCCCGATCATCTCATACTTGCCCATCGCAGCCGCGCCCTCACTCCAGATCGTCCAGTATTGCGCGGTACTGCCCAAAACCCCGATGTCTACTTCCAAGGACGGGAAGGGGCTAACCCTTATTACAACGCTTGTCCAGAAATTGTCCAGCGCATCATGGATGAATTTGGAGAACGCACGGGAAGGCATTATAAAATCTATGAATATTACGGCGCTAATGATGCCGATCGCGTTATCGTTCTGATGGGTTCAGGTTGTGAAACCGTCCATGAAACAGTAGATTACCTTAACGCCCGTGGTGAAAAACTTGGTGTAGTCAAAGTGCGACTTTACCGCCCCTTTGATGTCCAAAAGTTTGTTGCAGTATTACCAACTAGTGTACAAGCGATCGCAGTTCTTGACCGTACCAAAGAAGCAGGTAGTGCCGGTGAGCCTTTGTATTTGGATGTCGTAGCTGCTATCCATGAAGGGTGGGGAGATAAGAGAGCAGGGGGAGCAGAGGGAGCAGAGGGAGCAGAGGGAGCAGGGGGAGAAAATACTTTCTCATACCCTAAAATTATTGGTGGGCGTTATGGTCTTTCTTCTAAAGAATTTACTCCGGCGATGGTGAAGGGCATTTTTGACAACCTTGCTCAAGCTAAACCGAAAAATCACTTTACGATTGGGATTAATGACGACGTTAGTCATACTTCCTTGAGCTTTGACCCTAATTTCTCCACAGAATCGGATAACGTTGTTCGGGCAATGTTCTATGGGTTGGGCGCAGATGGTACAGTTGGGGCTAACAAAAACTCCATTAAGATTATTGGTGAAGAAACCGACAATTACGCCCAAGGCTACTTTGTCTTTGACTCAAAAAAATCTGGCTCAATGACCGTCTCTCACCTACGTTTTGGTAAAGAGCCAATTCGTTCCACCTACTTAATTGACCAAGCCAACTTTATTGGTTGTCATCACTGGGGGTTTCTAGAACGCATAGATATTTTGAAGGCTGCTATTCCTGGGGCGACTTTGCTGCTTAACAGCCCTTATGATGCAGATACCGTTTGGGAATATCTGCCGTTGAAGGTGCAGCAGCAAATTATCGATAAGCATTTGAAATTATATGTGATTAATGCTAGCCAGGTTGCCCGCGACAGTGGCATGGGTGGCAGAATTAACACTATTATGCAGGTATGCTTCTTTGCCTTAGCGGGTGTCTTGCCGCAAGAAGAAGCGATGCCTGCGGCGGGCGTAGCCATCGCTAAAATCAAACAAGCGATTGACAAAACCTACGGTAAAAAAGGTGTAGAAGTTGTCCGCATGAACTTGCAAGCTGTAGACAACACCCTAGACAACTTACATAAAGTAGATGTCCCCCAAACAATCCTCACTCCTAACTCCTCACTCCTAACTCCTCACTCTTCACTTAACTCCGCTCCCGAATTTGTGCGAGAAGTTCTGGGCAAAATCATGATTTGGGAAGGTGATGATTTACCTGTTAGCACACTACCAGTTGATGGAACCTTTCCCGTCGGTACTGCCAAGTGGGAAAAACGTAACGTAGCCGAAGAGATACCTGTGTGGGAACCGGATGTCTGCGTTCAATGTGGTAAGTGCGTGATGGTTTGTCCCCACAGTGCCATCCGTGCAAAGGCTTATCAAGCGGATGAGTTAGCTAATGCACCAGGAACCTTCAAGTCAACTGGTGCAAAAGATAAAGACTTTGCCAATCAAAAATTTACCATTCAAGTTGCCCCAGAAGATTGCACAGGATGCACTATTTGTGTAAATATTTGCCCTGCTAAAGATAAATCTGAGCCATCGCGGAAAGCGATTAATATGGCACAGCAGTTGCCATTGCGAGAACAAGAGCGAAAAAACTGGGATTTCTTTTTGAGTTTACCTAATCCTGACAGGCGATCGCTAAAATTAAACCAGATTCGCCAACAACAACTGCAAGAACCTTTATTTGAATTCTCTGGTGCTTGTGCAGGTTGTGGTGAAACACCTTATTTAAAATTATTAACACAATTGTTTGGCGATCGCGCCGTCATTGCCAATGCTACAGGTTGCTCCTCAATTTATGGTGGCAATCTCCCCACAACACCTTGGACAACCAATGCCGAAGGACGCGGCCCTGCGTGGTCTAATAATCTATTTGAAGATAACGCCGAATTCGGTTTTGGCTTTCGCCTCTCGCTCGATAAACAAGCTGAGTTTGCGGCAGAATTGTTGCAACAGTTGGGGAGTGAAATAGATGAAAGCCTTGTCTACTCGATCCTGAAAGCTGAACAAAAATCAGAGGCTGACATTTGGGAGCAACGGGAAAGGATAGAACTGTTGCAGCAGAAGTTAGATGAAATTGTAACTTTCGACCCCAAGTTAAAATCTAAAATCCAAAATCTCAAATCCCTTGCAGATTACTTGGTGAGGAAAAGCGTTTGGATTGTTGGCGGTGATGGTTGGGCTTATGATATTGACTTTGGCGGCATCGATCATGTAATTGCTAGTGGTCGAAATGTGAACATCTTGGTGATGGATACAGAAGTGTATTCTAATACAGGCGGTCAATCTTCTAAAGCTACGCCACGAGCAGCAGTTGCCAAATATGCCGCCAGTGGTAAGCCTGCACCAAAGAAAGACTTAGGGATGATTGCCATGACCTACGGAAATGTCTACGTAGCGAGTGTAGCCCTTGGCGCTAGAGATGAACATACCCTCAAAGCATTTCTGGAAGCAGAAGCTTATGATGGCCCATCGATAATTATTGCTTACAGCCATTGCATAGCTCACGGCATCAACATGACCACAGGGATGAATCATCAAAAAACTTTGGTAGAATCAGGTCGTTGGTTGCTGTATCGGCATAATCCAGAGTTGGTTAAACAGGGTAAAAATCCATTGCAATTGGATATGCGATCGCCTACGCAATCTGTAGAACATTCAATGTATCAAGAAAATCGCTTTAAGATGCTCACCAAGAGCAAACCCGATGTTGCCAAGCACTTGTTAGAACAAGCGCAAGCTGAGGTTGATGCACGTTGGCAGATGTACCAATATCTGGCAAAACGCGATATTCTCTGAAAATTAGCCCTGATTTTAGTTATAAATATTGCGACTTTAGTAACTCAAGTCGCAATTTTCGTTACAACATACCATTTTTGTAAATTAAATCGTTATTTTCGTTACAAAAGAATCATTTAGTTACCCAAATAATTCTTTTTGTTACAAACATTATAATTTTGGTTATTAAAGTCATTCTTTTCGTTACAAACATCAAAATTTTCGTTACAAAATAATCATTTTTGCTACGAAAGCCGTTATTTTTGTTACTAACGCTATCATCTAAGTTGTGTTGAACTCAAATTTTAGTCAACAAACGCCCCAATGTTGAGTTTCGTTCCTAGCAATGTTCCCTACTGCATGGTCTATTTATCTGAAAATAGCTGTAATTTCTCAAATAACTTTAGCGTAGGCGTAGCCCGCCGTTAGGCATCGCACCAACCGATCAAACTACCAAAGATCAACTTTGTGCTACAAGACGCGCTACGAGGTGCTACGGTAATTATGGAGTATTGGTATTAGGTCGTTAATCGAGTTCTTCACTAGTGATGGATGAGATCAGGAGAAAGTTTTAGGGCGTACCTATTTTGGAACGCTTTGTAAAAAAGTGGGATGTTTTGTATAAACCCTTGATTTATCTTTTTTCGAGTTGATATATTAACCACGCAGTCAATAACTATAGCAATCCGATAGCGTTCGCGTAGCGTCTCGTAGAGAAGCGGTAGCGAGTCAGACGCTCCTGCGTCGCTCTAAGCGTACTCCTACGGAGAAGCAAGCTACGCGGTAGCGTCTCTAAGAGTTGCCATGCCGCAGGCTTTACGCTGCGCTATCGAGCGTCTTTGATTCCTGAATTACTCGTAGAGACTGGGGACTGGGTACTGGGAAGAAGGAATAAAGGTGTACTGAGTTTTTTTCAAAAATCAAATATGAGTCCTATATATTAATTAATAACCACTGAGAAAAGTGATTATGGCTAATTCATTATTCAATTTCCTTAACGTCTCTGATTTGAATGGCACTAATGGCTTTTTAATTAACGGCATTACACAAAATGACTCTTCAGGCGTCTCAGTCAGCAATGGGGGAGACATCAACAACGATGGTATTGACGACCTGATTATTGGGGTACCACGTACCTCCCTTAACGGCAAACTTTTTGCTGGGCAAAGCTATGTAGTGTTTGGGGGCAAGAATCTGGGCAGTGGCGGCACTCTCAACCTTTCTGATTTGAATGTCACTAATGGCTTTTTAATTAACGGCATTGCAGAAGGTGACTATTTAGGCGACTCAGTCAGCAATGGGGGGGACATCAACGGTGATGGCATTGATGACCTGATTATTGGGGCAACTAATGCCGGCCCCAACGAAAATTTTCCTGGGCAAAGCTATGTAGTGTTTGGGGGGAGGAATCTGGGCAGTGGCGGCAGCCTCAACCCCTCTGATTTGAATGGCATTAATGGCTTTATAATTAACGGCACTGGCATTACAGGTGGCTCTTTAGGCACCTCAGTCAGCAATGGGGGGGACATCAACGGTGATGGCATTGATGACCTGATTATTGGGGCACAAAATGCTGCCTCTAACGGCAACTTTAGTGCTGGGCAAAGCTATGTAGTGTTTGGGGGAAGGAATCTGGGCAGTGGCGGCACCCTCAACGCCTCTGATTTGAATGGCACTAATGGCTTTATCATTAACGGCATTGCATCTAATGACTCTTCAGGCAACTCAGTTAGCAATGGGGGGGACATCAACGGTGATGGCATTGACGACCTGATTATTGGGGCACTAAATGCCGACCCCAACGGCATCTCTTGGGCTGGGCAAAGCTATGTAGTGTTTGGGGGGAGGAATCTGGGCAGTGGCGGCACCCTCAACCCCTCTGATTTGAATGGCACTAATGGCTTTATCATTAACGGCATTGCATCTAATGACTCTTCAGGCAACTCAGTTAGCAATGGGGGGGACATCAACGGTGATGGCATTGACGACCTGATTATTGGGGCACTAAATGCCGACCCCAACGGCATCTCTTGGGCTGGGCAAAGCTATGTAGTGTTTGGGGGGAGGAATCTGGGCAGTGGCGGCACCCTCAACCCCTCTGATTTGAATGGCACTAATGGCTTTTTAATTAACGGCATTGGTTTTTTCTCAGGCAACTCAGTTAGCAATGGGGGGGACATCAACGGCGACGGTCTTGATGACGTGATTATCGGGGCACCATCTGCCTCCCCCAATGGCATCTTTGCTGCTGGGCAAAGCTATGTAGTGTTTGGGGGGAGGAATCTGGGCAGTGGCGGCAGCCTCAACGCCTCTGATTTGAATGGCACTAATGGCTTTTTCATTAACGGCATTGCAGTATATGACCAATTAGGCATCTCAGTCAGCAATGAGGGGGACATCAATGGTGATGGCTTTGACGACCTGATTATTGGGGCATATGGCGGCTCCACCAGAGGCAGATATGGGGATCAGAAAAGCTATGTAGTTGTAGTATTTGGGGGGAAGAACATTGGCAGTGGCGGCACCCCTGGTAAGCTGACTGGAACTCCTGGTACAGATACTCTTGTTGGCACAATTGGCAACAATATCATCGACGGCAAAGCAGGTAACGATACCCTCACAGGCAACGGTGGTCAAGATAAGTTTGTGTTTCGCGTTGGCGATCGCAATGACATTATCACTGATTTTGGTGGCGTAGGTCAGGGCTACAACCCATCATCGGCTGTAATTGCCAATGTTGACACACTACAATTTATCGGTTCGGGCTTAACTGCCCGAAATCTGCAACTAACTCAAAAAGGCAACAACTTAGAAGTCGCTTTTGAAGATGTAGCTAATGCCAAAGTCCAATTGCAAAACTTCCTCTTAGAAAACCTGGATAACCTGCCAGCAATTTCTTCAAGAGCTGCACTGGGCAATATTTTGTTTGATGGGCAAACTAGCATTACTGATAGCTTTGATGTGATTAATGCCAACTCCACTCAAACTAGCATTTTCAACAAAAACACTGTCACTTTCCTCAATGACTTAAACAATAATATCGCAGGTTTTGATAACTCCAATGATGTAATTAATGGTCAAGAAGGTAATGACATTATCAATGGCTTGAGTAGCAACGACTTGCTACGCGGTGGCGCTGGCAATGATATTCTCATCGGCGGTGCTGGTAATGATACCCTTGTCGGTGGTGCGGGTGCTGACAAGTTCCTTTACAATACCAATGCTGCCTTTTCCTCTTGTGCTGTTGGTGTAGATACTATTAGTGACTTTAACAGTTCCCAAGGTGACAAAATTATCCTGGATAAGACTACCTTTAATGCAATTACTTCTGCCACGGGAACAGGTTTTAGTAACGCCAATGATTTTAAAATAACTTCTTCAGCCGGGATTAGTTCGGCGAAAATTATTTACGATCCTGTGAGTGGGCAGTTGTTCTACAACCAAAATGGCAGGGCGGGGGGTTTTGGCAGTGGTGGTCTATTTGCAACTCTAACTGATGCGCCAACTCTCACCGCATCAGATTTTGTGTTGCAAGCATAGTCCGTCCAAAACACCGAGTTCCAAGCTTGGAATCTTGAAACTGAATCGTTTATTACCATGACCACAAGGATGAATCATCAGAAAACTTTGGTAGAATAAGGTCGTTTATTGCTGCATCGACATAATAATCCAGAGTTGCTTAAACAGGGTAAAAATCCATTGCAATTGGATATGCGATCGCCTACGCAATCTCTAAAACATCCGGTTCAACACAACTTAAATACCCATCTACCCACTCAATTAAAAAACTTCTCGACGCATCTAACAAATATTTCCACACCCATGCCCAAGGCGGTTTCGTCAAAATCAAACCGGGGATGATGATGAGGATACGCCAAATCTTTCTCTGGATTCGCAGAACCTAAAAAGAAATAGCAGCCAGGAACCTCTTGTAAGAAGAATGACATGTCTTCAGCAGCCATAGTTTGGCATTCTGGCACAATACCCAACGGCGTTTCTACCACTTCTTCTGCTACAGTCCGCACCAATTCCGCTATCTTAATATCATTAATTACTGGTGGATAAAGTGACCAGTATTCTAAGTCATAACTCGCACCATGACTTTGACAAATTCCAGCAATAATCTGCTCAACACGTTGATTAAAAAATCCTTTTAAACTTGGATTAAAATACCTGACAGTGGCACTCATTCTCGCTGTATCAGCAATCACATTTCGCTTGGTTCCAGCATGAAGTTCGCCCACTGTCACCACTGCTGAATCAAGGGGATTCACATTTCGAGCGACAATGGTTTGTAGAGCATTTACAATTTGGGCAGCAACGACTACGGAGTCAACAGTTTGGTGGGGTAGTGCGCCATGTCCACCTTTACCTAAAATTGTGCAATTAAAACACTCGACAGCTGCCATCAACGCCCCAGCCCGCACACCCACTGTTCCCAAGGGTAAATTATTCCACAAGTGCAAACCAATAATCGCGTCAACATCAGGATTTTTCAGCACACCAGCTTCAATCATTGGCTTTGCGCCTCCTGGTGATTCTTCCGCTGGCTGAAAGATAATTTTCACTGTACCGGAGAAGTCTTGGCGATGCTGTTGGAGATAATAAGCTGTACCTAAAGCGATCGCAGTATGTCCATCATGCCCACAAGCGTGCATCACTCCATCATGCTGCGATTTGTACGGCACTTCGTTAAGTTCTTGGATTGGCAAAGCATCCATATCTGCCCGAATCGCTAAAACTTTCTCTGCACCTAGCTTATTACCCTTGATGGTGGCAACAATACCTGTGTGGGCAATGCCAGTTTGATGCTCAATTCCCCACTCTTGCAACTTTTGTGATACAAACTCAGCAGTCAGTTTTTCTTGAAAACCCAACTCTGGTTGTTGATGCAATCGCCGCCGCCACTCTACTAATTGTGGTTGCAATGAGCGGATTGAAAGCCGGATGCGAGATAGATCAACAGAAGAGGGATTGGGAAAGGTAGAAACCATTATGAAGACAAGCTAGTATAAATGTACGTGTTATTGGTATAAAATTCTATGAAGGGCAGTCTGTCGGTTAAGACAGACCCCCTTCAGTAGAAGATGAGAGAAGCTCAAAAAAGCATCTACTCAATCTTCAAGTTGAAAGGCAAACGGGCATAAATTCCCTGGGGATCGTTCATCTTTTGCAGAATCTCTGCTTCCTGTTGCAATTTTTGGAATTCAGTGGTGAGAGGATTGGATTGTTTGAGTTTTGCCCCCTCAATTCCCAAAGCAGTCTGTGCCTCTTCAGTTACACGCCCAAAAAAGCGTTCTCCAAAGCTGCTAGTGCGAGGATATTCTTGCACTTCCCAGTCTTCTCCTAATTTCGCCTCTTTGACAGCATAGGCGATCGCAGTATTCAAACCACCAATTTCATCTACCAAACCAATTTCCTTGGCCGCCACACCCGACCAAACCCGTCCTTGGGCAATTTCTGCAACTCTTTGTTCTGGGAGTTTGCGACCTTGAGAAACTTTATTCAGGAACATATTATAAATCCGGTTAACACTGCGCTGATAAAGTGCCAACTCTTGGGGCGATTTCGGACGCGAAACTGTTTGCGTATCAGCATAGGTTCCAGTTTTCACCGAATCCCAAGTGATGCCATTATCATTGGCTAACTTTTCACCATTAAATAGCACCCCAAACACACCTATTGAACCTGTAATAGTATTTGGTTCAGCAAAAATGCGGTTTGAGTCGCTAGCAATCCAGTAACCACCAGAGGCGGCGACATCACCCATTGACACTACAACTGGTTTTGCCTGACGAGTTAATTTCAATTCTCGCTGCATAACTTCAGATGCTGTAGCGCTACCACCAGGACTATTAATCCGTAATACAACAGCTTTCACATCCTTATCTTGTCGCAGTTGGTTGAAGATTTTGGCAAACCGTTCGCCTCCTATTTCACCAACATCACCTTTACCATCGACAATCTCGCCCTCAGCATAAACAACAGCAATTTGATTTTTTGAGCTACGTTCTACACCCAAAGATTTGCCGGGAACTTGTGCGTAGCTATTCAGGCTAATTTGTCGGAATGTTTTGTCGTCTTTATTGCTATCTGTTAACTTTTTGAGGTCAGTTACCACTTCATCTGGGTATGCTACTCGATCAATTAAACCGTTGGTTTTGGCTTGTGTGGCTTCTAGTAGCGCCTGATTATCTGCGATCGCTTGCAACTGGTTAGGTTCAATTTTCCGACTTGCACCTACAGTAGTGCGCCACTCTCCCCAAACATCATTTAACAATTTCTGAGTTTGTTCGCGGTTTTCTGGACTCAACTTTGTCAGCAGAAGCGGTTCAACAGCTCCTTTAAATTTTCCTACCCGCACGACTTGAACACCAATGCCATATTTCTGTAATGCTCCCGCTAAGAATATCGGTTGTGAACTCAAACCGTTGACTTCCATCATTCCCAGAGGATTAAGTACAATGGAATCTGCCACTGAACTAACGTAATATTCCTTTTCACTCCAGTCACTGCCATAGGCCACAATCTTTTTCCCAGCAGCACGAAACTCTTCCAACGCTTTCCGAATTTCTTTAAGGGAGGCATAGCCAATGTTACTAGCTTGGCTTGTTTTTGTTGCATCCATGTAGATCCCAACAATGCGCGGATCGCGTCGCGCCTTTTCTAAAGTTTCCACAACTTTGCGGAGTGCCATCCTATCTTCATCTACACCTGATATTGTGTTTTGAAACAGCTCACTTGAACTAGGTTCGCTATCAGTAATTTTCATTGACAAGTCAAAAACCAGCATTGACTTATCTTTCACGTTTGGTCCAGTATCTTTAGAGGAGCTAGCAGCCATTATCAGTAATAACAGTCCAGTTGTTCCCAGACCACCGAAAATAATTAGTCCTAGTAATGTGCCAATTAAACTAGCAAAAGTTTGTTTGATAAAATTACGCATTAGTTATTAGTTATTAGTTATTGGGGATTGGGGATTGAAAATTGGGCATTGGGCATTGGGCATTGACAAAGGACTAATGACTAATGACTAATAACCAATGACCTATTTAACTATTCTATGCGCTGTAAACTACCAGATTGCTTTAACTGATGTAAGGTGGGGTTGCCAGTACAGAACAATACTGTAGTAATTTCGGCGATTAATACTTCAGCCAGTTCAGAAACTGCTGTTTCTGATGTTGCTGCTGCTTGCAAAAAAGGCATTGCTAAACCCGCTATATCTGCTCCCAAGGCGATCGCGGCTGCGACATCCAATCCATGACGCAAACCTCCCGAAGCAATTAAGGGCACATCTGGAGCGATCGCTCTAATAGTTGTAATGCACTCTGCTGTCGGTAAGCCCCAATCAGCAAATGTCCTCCCTAAGCGACGTTGCAAAGCATTTTCTGCCCGTTCACTTTCTACTTTTGCCCAAGAAGTACCCCCCGCACCAGCGACATCAATTGCTGCTACCCCGGCGGCAATGAGTTTGTTGGCGATCGCTGCTGAAATACCGTTACCAACTTCCTTCGCAATCACTGGTACTGATATTTTGCCGCATAATTTAGATATTTTGTCAAGCAAGCCTTGGAAATTAGTATCACCTTTGGGTTGAATGCACTCTTGTAGAGGGTTAATGTGTAAAATCAGGGCGTCTGCCTCTAAGATATCAACTACCCGCAAACATTCATCTAAGCCATATTTATAGTTAAGTTGCACAGCACCCAAGTTCGCAAATAGCAGAACATCGGGGGCATATTTGCGGACAGCAAAAGTATCAGCCACCTGGGGTTTTTCTACCGCTACCCGTTGGGAACCAACACCCATTGCAATTTTGTAGTGTTGCGCGACTTGCGCCAAACGGCGGTTAATCATTGCGGCTTGTTCTGTTCCTCCAGTCATGGAAGAAATTAACAAGGGTGCGCCAAGGTGTTTCCCCAAGAAAGTTGTACTGAGATCAATATCGTTGTGGTTTAGTTCGGGTAAACAAGAATGGGTAAAACGATAACGTTCTAGTCCATTGGTAATTTGAGGACACTGAACATCTTCCTCTAAACAGATCCGAATATGATCGGCTTTGCGATTTTGAGTTTGTGCAGAGATATTGGTAGGGGCGTTCACTGGTGGATATGGCTAAAAGTATTTGCGATCGCTATTGTTACATTGTATGTAACCAATCTTTTTATAACAAAAATATTTCTTTTGCCTATCAATAGGGTACGTCACCCTATTGATAACAGAACCATTCCTCCTTTTTATAAGCTTGGGAGAAGCAATAGCAAAGCACGGGTTTTACCAATGCAGACAAACAACGGGTAATATTATTATCATTCAAACTATAAGCAAAATAGCATTACACCTGCCCTGAGTTAAGACCGCTATAATTGCAAAAGCTAATAAATTGTGAAATAAAACAATTAATAAAACTCAAAATATATCTGATAAATATAGCTTAGTTGGCGATTGATTAAATTATAAACTGATATAAAGTTCCTGTTTATTTTGTTTTTTAAATTAGTAATATGCCTAAAATTACTGTTTCCATTCCGACTTTTAATCGTGTTAATCTCCTTCCTTATGCCATTGACAGTGTACTCAAGCAGTCTGAGCAAGACTTTGAGCTAATTGTTTGTGATGACGGCTCTAGCGATCGCACACCTGAGTTAATGTCACAGTACACAGACCACCGGATTAAATATATCCGTCATCTGCAAAATATTGGTAAAAGTAATAATATGCGCTCTGGCTTTGATGCAGCCAATGGTGAATATTTTATTAAATTTGATGATGATGATCGGCTAACACCCGATTTTCTCGCAAATACCGCAGCTATTCTTGCCCAAGATTCTAGCATTGATTTTGTTGGTACAGACCATTGGATAATTGATATAAACAATGTGCGGGATGAGTCCAAAACTCAAGAAAATTCTCATCGCTGGGGTAGAAATAATTTACCAGCAGGTATTGTAGATAATTTATTGGAAGTTGTATTTATTAACCAAAGCTTTCAAATTGGAGCAACATTATTCCGTCGTAAGACTTTGCAAGAATTAGGATATATGCAGCCAAATCTGCAAAATTGTGAGGATAATGATTTATTTGTGCGTATGGCTTTGGCTGGAAAAAAGGGCTATTACTTACCAGAATTATTGATGGAATATCGCAGCCATGCAGAACAGCAAGGTATCAATAGAGCCATTCCTTATTTATTTGATAAAATGCAGTATTTAGAAAGTTATAAGTTTGAGTCTGAAAAACTAGAGACAATCAGGAAAAATCGTCTAACTGAAACGCAATTATTATTAGGTTTGCGTTTAATTGAAAAGGGTGAAACGCACAAAGGCAGAGAGCTAGTTTTGGCGGGACAGTCTTTTTCGGCTGCTAAAGCTTGGACTGGTTTAGGGTTATCGCTGTTACCAGTTGGGTTGCGAGGTAAGGCGTTTAATGCACTGCGACAGGTGCGGGGTTAAGTATTGACATATTCTACAACTGAGTTTTAACTTAAGTGGAAAACCTAACACGAAACCGCGAATAAATCGGCAAATCTACCTATTTTGTGGAATAGTTGGGGTAGGTTGGTAAGTTGAGTTGGATCTCAGTTGACTAATGATGAAGAATGTACCAAGAGTTACAGCTATGGATACGACTGCAATCGTTAAAGAATTATTCTTCCAAAAGCTTAGTTTTCCTTGTGTATAAGCCCTATTGACTATATTTAGTTCCCGCCTAGCCTCTTCTAAAATTGATTGGAGAGCATTTATCTGCTCATCTTCTAGTTCTGCATATCTATCTTGTCTAAAAGCATTTTCTAGAATTTTTACCTTTTCCTCAGAAGATACTTGAGCAAGTTCTCTTTTGACAACTTCATAAGGATTAGTTTGCTTTACAGGTTGTGAGGATGGAGTTTGAGGGTTTGGTTGAAAATCTTGCTGATGAAATTTCTCCAGTTTCTCATGCTTGACAGGTTGTGAGGATTGATTTGGCAGACTTGGTGGTTGAATCGGAGTATCTTGCCGAATTTCTTTTTTGGTAAAACTGTAGACGTTATTTTGCGTTACAGGTTTTGATGATTGGTTTTGAGGTGTTCGTGGTTGAGTTGGGATACGCTGATTATTACCTATTTCATTTGTCTTTAATGACCATTGATACTTACTATCTTGGACAACTATATTCTTCAATGAAGAATATAAGTAATGGTTTACTTCCCGTCTTTCAACTCCCAGCATATCAGCAATTTTTACTGCCCTTAAAGGAGTGCCACGTTTTAAAATTTCAATAATTTTAGATTCCAGAGTATCCATATTAGCCCCGAATTATTCTTGCAATTCAAATTTAACCAAATTTTAAATAAACAAGGTACGTGACCAGCTATCAAGAATAGCGATCATTTTATCGCTAGTTATACCTTTAACTTGTCTTTTCCCACTTGTAATTTTTACCCGTGTAACTACGTCATTCAAAGATACAAACAGTTTTGTATTACGTTCTTTTTCTACACTTTCAGCAACCTTAATGGCTGTTTGATTGCTAAAACCAGCATTTACCAATCTCAAAGTCAGTTCTGATAAATTTAGAGTATTAAATACATTTAAAGGCGTAATTTGTTTGGGTATCTGACTTTCAATTTTATTTAGCTTATCTTCTACCCTCTCTCTTTCTTGTGCTAATTCTGATCGGAAATCATTGAGTTGTCTCTCAAGGCGCAATTCCAGATTTGCTATACGTGATGATTCTGAATTTGTTGTTTGAGTTACGGTATTTACTGGTTGATTAGAAAATTCGACCCCTTTAAGAGCGGCAACTTGCTTTAATATTGCTTCCTCTTTCTCTGGTGAAATAATCAATGCATTAACCATTTCACCAGCAATAGAGTTTTTTTCACTTGCTCTTACGGCAGCATGGTATTCAAAATGACCATTCACTACTTCATATTTTTCAAAGCCAGTCTTTTTAAGTACTAAAGGTTTTACAATTCCACCTGAATTTAAGATCATATCTGCAACCATATTTAAATCAGATTCTGAGAATTCCGAACGTGGAATGTTGGAATTAACACTTTCAACATCTACCATCAAAAACTTAGTCATTATTGTATCTCCATTTTTCTTAGAACTTCTACAGCTAAAAACTCAAATTCAGCAGCAGCTATATTTGCTGAAGGTTCGTTATCAGCAAAATCTAAAATAGATTTAGGATCGGGAATCTCCAGATTTCCTAATGGTATAGTTCTGTTAATACAAGCTGAAAAAGCTGTCCTTTCAGAAATAGTACTATCCATAAGAGGTAATTCATAACGCTCAGTAATCACATTTTTATGTTTTGTTAAATTATACTTAAGATATTGAGCATTAGTTGATATCTTAGAGGGAAGCACGCCCATAATCTTGATTGGTGCTTGACCTTCACCTTCTCTATTTTCAGATATTTTTTGTTGAATAAAATTTTTAACACTTATTAAACCTTGATTAGAAAATGGTTTTAAGTCTGAAGGGATTATTAAATAATCAGCAGCAGTCAGCGCCGCTTCAGCATAAAGATCCAAAGATGGTGGTGTATCGATAATTACAATATCATAATCATTTCTGACCTTTTCTAATTTTCTAGATAGCCGAAATCGACTAGCAGCGAAACCGACAAGGTTAGATTGATTTTCAATTAAGCTTATGTGTGATGGGATTACATCAATTTCTGGGTTATTAAAAAAATGAGATTTCCGAACAATTTCTGGGATGAAATTAGTTTTCCCTTGCTCTAATATATGATAAACATTGCGATCTTTCAAATCATCATCTTCTTCAAATTGAAATTTAATTAACCCAGTAGCAAAAGTTGTATTAGCTTGAGCATCTATATCAATTAGAAGGATTCTTTTTCCTTTCTTACTCAAGGCTGCTGCCAAATTAATAGCAACTGTGGTTTTGCCTACGCCACCTTTATGATGGTAAATTGCAATTGTTTTCATTGAATATTGCCTCTTGGTTTTAATACTAAAATCAGAAATAACTTGAATTGGTATTTTATTACTTTGAATATCTTTATTTCCCAAATTATATTGGATAGATTTTTGCTGCAAACTATTTCTACCAATCAGAGATTGAATTTCGTCTATCTTGCTCTCTACTTCTTCCCCAGAACATTGAAATACTAATTGAATATCATATTGCAATTTTTGATAAATTCTAATCTCTTTGCCATTAGTCAACAATCCATACCTGACATTCAAGCTGGTTAAATAATGCCTGAGTCGGGGGACGTGATTATTTAAGTTTTGTTTGGGATGCTTTGCCTCCATGACGACACTCAACGGCGAATTGGCATCTAAGACAAAAGGAATCACTTGTGCGGCAAATGCTAAAAAATCTAAGCGGATGCTACCAACGGCAACCTCTTGATGCCAGGTGTCAGGAGTATAACCTAGCTGTGGTAGCAAATATTGCACTATGAGTTTGCTTTCAACTTCGCTTTCGTTACGGCACAGCTCAGGATTAAAAGGCAATATTTTTCTACCTCTAAATAATTATTGGACTTGGAAAAAACCTGATATTTGCTAGATTATGGCATAGCCTTAATTATGTTGTGTGATAGAAATCACTTATAAAAATATAATAAATCATAATTTTATTAGTACTTTTGCTGATAAAATAACCAAATATGAGAGCTAGCCATAATCAAAAGTAACAGGCTACGTATGTATTTCCCCATTACCCTTGTAAATGGATAGAATCAAAGTGTTTACCTATTTGCGCTAAAGGTTTTGGCTACTGTATCTTGTCCCCGCTGCCATCAACTCGTTGATAGTCAAGCTATTAGTTGTCCCAATTGCCGGACGACACTCAAAGCTTACGGTCATCCCGGTATTCCATTGCATCGCGCTACTGGGGACGGGTATCTGTGCGACACCTGCACTTATCATGCTGATGATACTTGCAATTTTCCCCAGCGTCCCTACGCCAAAGACTGTACCCTCTACCAAAATATTGAAGAGACAAAGTTAGAGTTACAACAGCAGCGTTACACTAACGGTTTTGCAGTAACTGTGAAAAGTTGGGTAAAACGCAATCAGGGTTTGCTATTGCTATTAGGTTTATTATTGGTCTGTTTATTGTTCGTTATATTAAGGTCTTGATTTGGTTTCTCTGGGGAGTGGTGAATATAACGCTTTTGTGTTGAGTCTAATATAGACCTAAAATAGTTACAATTTTATATTTCAATTGTCTCCCCAGCTAAATTGGAATTTATTTTTTACTGCTTGTGAGAAATCCAGGTTTATGCATCTGAATTATCGGCTATTTGAATTTCTTGCTCGTATTGCGCGATTGCTTCTTCAATTGTTTCATTACTAACATCTGAAATATCGGATTTGGAATAAATTGTAGTGAGTATAATTCCCTGATCAGTTTTCAGATAATAAATGACTCGATAGCCTCCACTTTTTCCTTTTTGAATGTTGCTATTTTTGAGACGAACCTTGAAAACCTGATATTTAACTCCAGCAATTCTATCACCGAGGATTTCACCTGCTTGAAGTTGGTCAATTAAGGGTTGGAGATCAGTACGAATTGAACGATAGCGTTTGGCAAGTTCTCGAAGATCCCTTTTGAAACGAGGTGTAAGAGCGATCTGGATTGGCGATGTTTCACTCTGCATCGATGCCTGACCACATTTCTGAGAGGGGAAGAGTTTGTCCAGTTAAAGCTTCGTGTAAACCTTGGCGAATACCTTCTATAACAACTTCTGTAGGTGTTTCATCAGGATCGGTTTCGTCATCTTCGGAAAGTAAGACAATAACACGAACACGCTGTGGCTTGATGAATCCCAGTGATTTATCGAGCGTAAGTTCTCCACTCTCATTAATTGTCGCTGTGGTTTCAATTGCTTTCATAAATAATGATAGTGTGAGTCAATTCAACCTACTTATAGTCTAGTGCAGCAATCACCCTTAAACGCTTCATCCAAAATCGCCACTATAGGGAATAGTCAAAAATAACAAACCATTCCCAATTCCTAATCTTCAGGCTGTGATGATTTTGGATGCTGCCGCAATCTTTAAACTGTGGTAATTTTGGATACTTCAGCAATAGGTTCAATTTGTATCGTTAGCGCTTTTTCCTCAAAGGCGGCTAAGTCGAACCAAAAAGTGGTGCCTATACCAACTTCACTTACTAAATGGACTTTACTACGATGTCTGTCGATGATATTTCTGACAATCGATAAACCTAAACCCGTACCTTCTAGGGTATGAACTCGGTTTTCTACGCGAAAGAAGCGTTCAAAAATTGCGTGCTGATCTTCTGTAGCAATGCCAATTCCTGTATCGGAAATTTCAATCCGCACTGGAGGATATTGGGTGTGATTGGGCTTGAAATCTAGTTGGTAAGCGCGGATTGCCACTTTACCACCGGCTTTTGTGAATTTGAGGGCATTACCAATCAGGTTGCCAAACACTTGTACTAACAGATCATAATTACCCATTACCAGAGGCAAGTTAGGAGCAACTTCCTGAACAAGTTCAACACCTTTGTCTTTAGCATTCAGTTGGTAAGTACGTAGTGTTTGCTCGATCGCTTGGGCTAAATCTACGCCATCGAAGCTGTAGTTGCGACCAGATTCGAGTTTTGACAAATCCAAAACATCATTGACTAGGCGAGTGAGGCGATCGGTTTCATGGTTCACAGTTTGCAGAAACTCTTGCCGTTCTTGCAAAGCTAAGTCTTCGCCGTAGTCGTGTAGGGTTTCAATATAAGTTTTGATGTTGAATAGAGGCGTTCGCAGTTCGTGAGAAACGTTGCTGATAAATTGGCTTTTTGCCTCGTTTAGTTCCACCTCACGGGTTATATCTTGGACAGTAATCGCAATGCCTTTGATGCTTTCCCTTTGCACATTGAGTACTGTAGTCAAGAGAATACGGATGGTTCGCGGGGTAGGTTGGTTAATAAAAATTCGGAATTCGGCACTTTCGCATTCGCCTGCTGCCATTTCGTACAAAGGGCGAGTGATTTCTACTTGTACAGCTGGCGGCAAGTGATGCAAGACATTGCAGCCTACCACATCAGTGGTTTCCCAGCCAAAAATTCGCTTTGCTGTAGGGTTGACTAAAATCACTTGCATATTGTTATCAATCAACACAGCACCATCTGCGATCGTTGAAACTAGAGTTTCTAGCTTGGCTTTTTCTGCCGTCAGTTCCTCAATATTCTGTTCTTCATAGCGTTCTAATCGCTCTCCCATTTCATTAAAGCTTAAAATTAACTCGCCCAGTTCGCCGCCTAAGGGCAAATCAATACGCTGCTTGAAATTTCCAGTAGCAATTTGCTTCACTCCCACCAGCAGTTCTTTAATCGGCTTAGTGATGGTTAAAGCGTTTATCACTCCTGCCAAAATCACCATTACCCAAATTGTGATAAAAACGGCGATGGTGACATCGCGGGTAAAATTAGTAGAGATGACAGCAGTCTGGTTGGGGTTGATACCGATCGCTAATACACCTAAGTATTTTTTATCGACGATCAAGGGAATAAACACATCGGTGACTGTCCCATCTGGGGTCATGTGTTGCCGCACCATCGGCTTTTCTCCATCACCAGGGTAATCTTCTGGCAGTTGTATCCGCCGTTTAATGGTGAGAGAGTTTTCTACCTCGGCTTCCCAAAAAGGAATGCCGAAAAAGATTTCCCCGGTTTCATCAGCGTAGAGCATATAACGCACACTAGAGGTGCTGCTGTAGAAGCGTTGAGAAAATTGGGCAACCTCAGTGAGATTATTGTCAGCGACTAGGGGGGCAACGTTGGCAGCAAGTAGCAGTCCCAAGTCACGGCCGAAGCGGGTGTCATTCATCCGCGCATCCTGCTGAATTGTATTCACAGCCCAGAAGGTCAGACCACTCATCACCAATGAAACTACCATTGTGGCCACAGCCAATAGTTTGGTCTGGAGGGTGAACTCCGACCACCAAGCAGCGATCGCATGTCGAATTGTTTTTAACAGAGTTAGCATCTTAAATAAAGTTGTTAGTAGTCTTTGTTATAAAGCCCAACAACTAAAAAATTAACAGTTAATTTGACAAATATGTTAGCGGAGAGAGGGAGATGGTAAAGTGCAGGGAATATTCCTGTAAGGTAGTCTTAACGAATTTACCTCATTTCAGCTATCCTTGTTGATCTCCAGTTGAGGATGAACGCATTAAACCCCATTTTTGGGATTATTGGTTACGCACAGATGAGCAGTCTAACAAAAATCTCACCTGTCGTGGTTTTGAGCTAGTTGTCCGGCTCAGGTTAACGGTTGCTAATAAACTTGAACTCAGCACCAAGATATTCAAACCGACGCGCCACCGCTACGATGCTACTGCAAAATCTGTGTACTGCCGCATCTTAGGCTCATGGAATGCCAACACTATATCTTCCTTAGCAACACCTGCACGAACTAAGTCAGTTGCTATACCATTTTCAGTCCAATCTTCCTCGATCCAGAATTTGCAATCTCGAATCCGAACGTAGACAGTCATACCAGTAATGCGTTCGCCATTTTGCCAACCAAGGTTCATCCAAATATAGTGACCCTTTGAGTCATCGATAATCAAAAATGTTTCCATGTCTTGGCTAGGACGACGGTTACATAGTTCTACATACTCTGTCAGGATACGCTTAATTATCTTGGGATACTCTGTTAATTTATCCATTGTGTGATCTCCTCTGTCTCTGTATCGACTACAATGAGTGGAAGTTGATGTTTGTGGAGGATGAGTTGAATCACATCCTGGTTGAAAAAGCTTTTATAAATGATCGCACCAATAGCAACGTAGAGTTTACGGTCTGGTGCTGTTTCCTCTAGAAGATAACGGTAGATGTCCAATACTGCTCGGTTAAGGGAAAATAGGTAGTGGAGTAAAGAATTATTTGTTCGCGTAACATACACGAGAACAAGCGCTGCTAAAAAGGTTGCTTATACCTGAAGGCACTCTCAAAAAAAATTAA